>Ga0137307_100675_pt1 | contig 40731 bp, 35 predicted proteins | sample NAcewD2O_March_2_FD_97180 | JGI IMG/M metagenome (GOLD analysis project Ga0137307, IMG submission 97180) | Mouse cecal microbial communities from Vienna, Austria - N-Acetylglucosamine amended D2O_March | ecosystem: Host-associated > Mammals > Digestive system > Large intestine > Cecum | place... | reverse complement strand
AAACTGACGCTGAATGATTTGTGGCACTTTCTGGTGGGTACATATAGCAGGGACGGGCTGGAAAATGAGTTAAAAAGGTATGGATTGACGGAGGAAGATATCAGTTATTTAGAGAAAAGCATAACAGCTAATTATAATTATAGTTCTTGGGAAGAACTTAAGGATCAGGAAGCTTCTGCAGAATATAAACAATATTCAAAAAAGATCGATATGGCGCATATGTCGATTGTTATAACAGCCATACTGACACCGGATAATAATGCGTTTATGAAAGCAGGAGTTGGAAGCGGCATCTTCAATGGAATCTATGATTTAAGAGCAAATGCAGGATATGTAGGAGATGTATACGGAACAGCAGGAAATGGGCCAAAGCTTACACCCGATGATTACAAAGCAGATTTGGATGCGGTAAATTTAAGTGCAAGGTTTCAAAACAGCGGAAATGCCATTGAGATAATGAACCAATACTATTCGGAAATAACAGGCGGCACAGGCAATCGTGCCAAAGAATTTGCTACCAATATCGGACATGGGGATTATAAAGAAGGCATTAAAATATTAAAGGAACAGGCATGTCGACACGATGTATATATTTTAGAACACATGAGTGCGGAACTTCTGTTTGAAAAAATACGCATGCCAGAGGGAGTCTGGGAAGAAAGAGGCAAAATTGTCAGAAATTTTATCCACAGCATTGAATCCGGAAGAAATGAATATGAAGCATACGAAGATGTAGACATCGAATTTGCAGAAAACGGAGATCGAAAAAATGAGTAGGCAACGTAAAAAAGCATATCTGTCAATAGTAAGTGTTTCCATCATTTACTTTACCCTTATTGCGTATATTATAAATGACTGCCGTCAGATAACGCAAGAATATGTGAATGAATATAAACTTCATATCGAAAAAATTAGCAACTTGGAAGATGATCCCATAACACTTGCCGAGGAGTTTATGCAGACTGAATATGATAAACATTGGGATTCGTTGAAAGGCTGCTGGGGAGGAACACCCAGAGATAAGACATGGGACTATCAATTAGATGCCTATATCATATCAGGCAGATATGCCACCTGTTTTTATAGAGATAGTAAAGATGACACCAATGCTTTAAATGAATTTCCAGAGGGTGTAAATACGCTAATTCGTTGCTATGCAAATGCCAATGATAAGCCAGATTCCCATAAGACTGTTATGATTTCATTTTATTACAATAGCAATTATCCTAATATAGCAGGACATGTGGACTATCATGGAGATAATCCTCCGGAACAGGTATTCTTTAGCATAAATCTGGAAGAAAACAAGTATATCTCAGACAAACCAAATCTGAAAGAGCTTACCGGCCTTACCATAGAAGAAATCGTAGAAACCGCCGAACTCAACCGTAAAGGCTTCGAAGACCTTATGTACACCATGAAGGAGCACGAACTGGAAGAAAGCAAAAATGATTTGAATTCCGGCTTGAAACACCTATATACAATAGCCGCACTGCTGATTATAGCATTGTTGACTCTATGGATAACCGTATTAGTGGCAATGATAAAATCCAAATCGGACAATAAAAAACAAGTCCGTTTTCACTCAAAGCTTGAAAATAAACCCAAAAATAAAAGAACACATTTGTTGGCAATATTCGTCTCATTAATTTACATCGCACTTATTACAGAAATAATAAACGAATACCGTCTGGAAACGGAAAACCATGTAAGAGCTACATTGATGGTTGTAGTATTATTAACCCTCTGGATAACCGTATTAACGGCAATCCTAAAATCCATATCATCAAATAAGAACAGGAGGACTCGTTCATGATAACAGAACTTTTAAAAAGCGAATATAATGTAGCAATATATCACAGCAATGCCTTAAAATCAGCCGCCGCCCGGTTAAATCGGGTTCCTGCAACAGGTTCGGGGGAAACAAACCATGGAATCAATGATATCTGCTGCAGTATTTACAATGAAACCCCAGACATCCTCCAATCCTATTACAACGCGGCAGAGAGGGACGCAGACAGAATCAAATCCGTAGCAGATACATTATTGGGTTTAGACCTTGACATGAGATATGTATTATCAAACCGCTAAGAAATACCACAATGAAAAAAGGGACAATTATATTAAAATTGGCTGCTCTCTTTCAAACATACAGCCGGTAAGGCAGGTGGAAGAAATATGGATGAAAAACTCAAAGAAGAAAATATAGATTATTTATACACCGAATTTCAAAGGGAACTGTGTGCATTGGAAGACAAAAGGGATGTCCTAACCCGGGAAATCGGAAAAATCGATGAGGGGCAAGAACTGCTTGACGATATTTATACAGAAATGCGATGGATATTCCGTGAAGCATCAGAACATTGTGATGAAGAAAGCTTTCTCAGGATAATGGACGAATATGAAGATGATTTCTACGACTGCCGAAGAACCGTTGAAAATGAATTAGAAGAAAAGAAAGAATTGTTGGAAACAGAAAAAAGCAATTCTTACAGAGAGGAAGAAGACCTCAGGGACGAATTTCAAAGAGTGAAACGGAATTGTTAGAATAACAGCGCAATACGGGCGGTATACCTTATCTTCGTATACCGCCCCTTTTATCATCTATCTCTTTGCCATCATCCTTACCAGATAATAAAACTCCTCTTTATACTCATCATTCATATCCAACGTGGAATACTCTTCTATGATACCTTCCAAGGTAGCCGTTCCTTTGTGGGGACTGTCGGATAAAATCATGGCAAACTCCGCTGCAAGAGAGGCAAATACAAAGTCATCGCTTGGAGCCTTGGTAAAATCTTCCTCATCCACCACATAATATTTTGATTGGGACTGGCTTTTTCCCGGTTCCTTATAGCGCACGCTTACTGTGGCAAATTCGTCGCGGTAAGGGCGTGACTGGCTTTCTTCCCTGCTGCCGCCCTGATATTTTAAACCGATCTCATCGCTGCTTCCCGTGGGTATAATCTCATAAAGGGCAATTACCGTATGGCCTGCGCCGATTTCCCCCGCATCCTTGCTGTCATCATGAAAATCTGTGGCTTCAAGCATTCTGTTTTCATATCCGATCAGGCGGTAGGCATTGACCCTGTCCGGATTAAATTCCGCCTGCAGCTTTACATCCTCCGCAATGGTAAGCAGGGTGGAACCCATCTCCTCAACCAGTACTTTTTTCGCCTCAAACAAAGAATCAATATAAGCATAATTGCCGTTTCCGCAGTCTGCAAGGCGCTCCATATTGTTATCCTTGATATTCCCCGTTCCGAAGCCTAACACCGACAGATATACGCCGTTTTCCTTCTTTTCCGTAATCAGCTTTTCCAATTCTTCCGGTTCTGATACGCCGATATTCAAATCCCCGTCAGTGGCCAGAATGACCCTGTTGTTTCCGCCTTTAATAAAATATGCTTCCGCTAACTCATAGGCTCTCTGGATACCGCCCTCCCCGTTAGTTCCGCCGCTGGCATAGAGCTCGTCAATGGCACTGCAGATTTTATCCTTCTCATTTCCCTTTGCACCCTTTAGTACCGTTTCCACACCGCTGGCATAAGTGACAATGGATACCGTGTCCTTTTCTCCCAGCTCATTTACCAGCTCCTTAAAGGACTCCTGCAAAAGAGGCAGTTTGTCATTATCGGACATGGAACCGGATACATCCAGCAAAAATACCAGATTGCTGTCCGGCGCTTCGCTCATATCAATGGCTTCCGTTCTCATTCCCACCATCATCAGGTAATGTTCCTCATTCCACGGACAGGGAGCGATTTCAGTGGTAACGCCAAACATTTCTCCCTTTTTGGGATAATTTAAATCATAAGAAAAATAATTGATAAATTCCTCGGGCCTTACCGCATCCGGGTTGATGTCATCCAGAGTATAGCCGTCCTCAATCATCCTGCGGACATTGGCATAGGACGCCGTATCCACATCTGCCGAAAAGGTGGACAATGGCTGGACTGCTGTAATATAAAAGCCGTTTTCCTCTGCCTTTTCATACTCTTCCCCGTTTGACTCATATTCCCAGTAGGGCAGACAGTCGGCGTCAGCCGTTTGCTCCGCCCGCTCTAAGGGACTGTTTTTCATAGCCGCTCCCGCAGATTCCGAACCATCATATTCATCCGTCGATGCACCTGCTTCTGCCGAAGACGAATCCGCCGGCTCCTCTGCCGCTTCCCCCTCATTTTCGTAATAAGGCGCTTCTTCCCTGTCGGCGGAAGGCGATTTTAACGTCCCTTCTTCACTTCCTCCACAGCCCGTAAGCATAGCGGACACAAGTGCCGCCGTAATGAAAACAGCTAATCCCTTTTTTGCTGATATCCCTTTCTTTTTCATATCCTTCTCCTCCTTTGCTATACCAGAAAACGTTTTCTGATATAGATACGGATGGTTTCCGGAATATTTATGACAATTTTTCAATTTTTTCCAAAAATCCCTCTCCGTCTCCGGGCTTGCTGTCAGTTTCGGGGTTCTTAAAGGGATATACCCTTAAGAAATATGTCTCTTTACGCTTTATCTCAATTCCCTTATCCTCTAAATCGTCACATTGCTCTTTCGTCAGATAGACCTTAAGACAGCTTTCATCCTCTAAACGGAAGGTATAGGCATATGCGTAACCCATTTCCTGCATTTCTTCAGAAGCAACAGCAATTTTGTAAAGAACCGCCCGCTCAATTTCCACTGCGTTCTCCGCTGTTTCCGAAAGGCTTCCCGCCTTCTCTGTCTGGGCATGATTTCTGTCTGCCCCGCCTGCCGAATCCATACTAGACATATCTTGCACTGTGGCGTCTGCCGTTTCTTCTGCCGGTGTAGCGGATTCATCCGTATCGACCCCTGCATCATCAAAGCTCTCATCTGTCATAACATATTCTTCCGCTGCTGCTTCCGGTTTCTCCATATTCGTTTCATAATCCATTCCCGTATCGTTTTGTTCTCCGCTTTCGGACTCCATCGGAGCCAAATCAGAACTTTTTTTGACTCCCATGACTCCGATTCCTATTATCAATACGCACAGACATGCTGCCGCTGGAATTGCTCTTTTCAGAAAATAGATAACTTTTGTCCGTTTAGCGTTCTTCTCTTGCTCTTGCTTTTCTTCTTTCGCTTTCTTTCCTTCTTTCGCTTTCTTTTCTTTTTCCTCTCGCTTCCCTTCTTCCTCTCTCTTTCCGTTCTTCTCCTTCAGGTTCGGCTCGATTCGTGACCACAGATCGGGCATATCGGATTCTATATAATTTTGATATTCTTCTTGAAAATCACGCTTCATAACCGCACCTCCTTAATTTTTTCATAGCTTCCCTGTATCTCCAGGTAACCGTTCCCATAGGGATTTCCAGCAAACCCGAAATTTCTTCGAAGGTCATATCTCCTATGATTTTTAAATGTACAATCTCTCGTTCTGCGGGCTTTAAACGGTCCAAAGCTTCTTTAACGGTCAGATTGGAAACCGCTTCCTCCGCCGTCACATCCCGGCTTTCGCTTTCTCCTCCGCAGCCGCTCCCTGTCTTTTTGCCCTTTATGGCTTCATCGGAAGCCGACAGCGCCTCAAACTCCCGTTCTCCCGTATCATAAGGAATTTCCCTTTTATGGCGTCGTAAAAAATCAATTGCCATATTTCTTGCTATACGGCTAAGCCACGCCCTATGCCCCGTTCCCGGCACATATTTATCTGCAATTTCCCACAATTTAATAAAAAATTCACTGGTCACATCTTCTGCATTTTCCCGATTTCCCAATATTCCCAGTATCAGATGGAACAAAAAGCCGGAATAGGCTATATAGATTTCCTTCAAGGCATCCTTATCTCCCTGCTTTATGCGTTCCATGCACCGGTCAAAAACCCGATCCTCCATTGTGTTCCCCTTTCCTCCCTGTAATAAACACGAATAGCGTCTTTATTTTTTATGGATAAATTTATCCTATACAGATTTTTCTTGCATTTCCCATAAATCTCTTACGGTCCGTAAAGCGGCGCAGCCGCCTTTTATAATGCAATCCGTTTCAAATCCCTAATATCTTTTTTTGCTTTCATTCCCCATTATACACGCCATCCGGCATCAGGTATATACCTTTTTTCCCACTTCAAAAGTGCGGCAGAACGATATTGCCGTCCTGCCGCACTGATGCTTTTCACTTTTACCTGTTTCTACAAAGCCTTTATCCTGTCAACGGCCTCCACCGTATTTTCATAAGAGCCAAAGGCAGTCAGTCTGAAATAAGTTTCTCCGCTTGGTCCAAAGCCGGAACCGGGCGTGCCTACCACATTGGCATTTTCCAGCAGATAGTCAAAGAATTCCCAACTGGTCATACCCTTAGGCGCCTTCAGCCAGATATAGGGCGCATTCACGCCGCCGGAAACCGTATAGCCCGCATCCTTTAAGCCCTTTAAAATATAACCGGCATTTTTCATATAATACGCCACCTGCTCCTGTAACTGCTTTTTGCCCTCAGGAGAATAAACCGCTTCTCCCGCACGCTGTACAATATAGGGAGCGCCGTTATATTTGGTTCCGTGTCTCCTTGCCCACAAAGAATGCAGGGTTACATCGCCGCATTTTAAATCCTTAGGAATGACCGTATAGCCTAAACGAACGCCGGTAAATCCCGCATTCTTGGAAAAGGAATGCAGCTCTATGGCACAGGTTTTCGCCCCTTCGCATTCATAAATGCTGTGAGGTACATCCTCCTCGGAAATATATGCCTCATAAGCCGCGTCATAAATAATGACAGAACCGTTTTTGTTGGCATAATCCACCCACTCCTGCAGCTGTGCCTTGGTTATGGTGGAGCCTGTAGGATTGTTGGGAAAGCAGAGATAAATCAGGTCAGGCACTTCTTTTGGCAGCTCCGGTGCAAAATGATTCTCTGCAACGCAGGGCATATAAATCACATCGCTCCAGGTCTCTTTCCCTGCATCATAAGTGCCTGTTCTGCCCGCCATAACATTGGTATCCACATATACGGGATAAACCGGGTCGCAGACCGCTATTTTGTTATCTGTTGCAAAAATCTCCTGAATATTGCCGGAGTCACACTTTGCTCCATCGGAAATAAAAATTTCATCAGGCGAAATATCACAGCCTCTTGCCTTATAATCATTATCCGCAACAGCCTTTCTCAGAAATTCATAGCCTAAATCCGGCGCATAGCCCCGGAAGGTATCGGCATTCCCCATTTCATCTACCGCCCTGTGCAGGGAATCAATAATCGCCGGCGCCAGAGGTTTCGTCACATCTCCGATTCCCAAACGAATAATCTTTTTATCCGGATTAGCCTGTGTATATTCATTTACCTTTCTTCCGATTGTGGAAAACAAATAGCTTCCCGGCAGTTTTAAATAATTGTCATTGATTTTAAACATGTTTTCTAACTCCTTTTATGTAATAAAATATATTATGCAGACCGTAAAAACTCCCAGGCGCAAGGGGCAACGCTTTTCATCCGCCCGTCCCGGCGTTTTCAATTGCCTGTATCAAATCTCATATTCCTAATTTCCATCCCAGGGAAATTCCCCTTCAAATACCGTTGCCGCAGGGCCGGTCATATAGACAAGGTTTTCTTCCCTGTCCCATTGAATTTCGATTTCCCCTCCAAGCACCCGGACGGTTACTTTCTCCTCTGTCAGGCCGTTTAAAACACCTGCCACCACCGTAGCGCAGCAGCCTGTGCCGCAGGCCAGGGTTTCGCCTGTGCCACGCTCCCAGACCCGCATATTCACATGAGTTCTGTCCACGACCTCCACAAACTCCGTATTGGTTCTGTTGGGAAAGACCTGATGGTTTTCAAATAATGATCCTACGGAAGCAATATCCAGATTCGCCACATCCTCCATAAATACCACCGCATGGGGATTTCCCATGGAAACACAGGTCATCCTGTATTCCTTTCCGTTTACGGTAACAGGCTCGTCAACGGATCTTTTCATGGCGCTTATTACAGGGACTTTTTCGGCTTCCAGTATGGGCTCGCCCATATTGACCCTGACTGAGCTTACCAGACCTTCCTTTACATATAGATCCACGTATTTCACATTGCCGAAGCTGACGATACTAATCTGCTCCTTATCTGTAAGTCCCTTATCATAGACATATTTTGCCACACAGCGGATGCCGCTACCACACATTTCCGCCCTTGTTCCGTCCGCGTTGTACATTTCCATTTCAAAATCCGCTTCCTCCGAAGGGTTAATGAAGATAGCGCCGTCTCCTCCCACGCCGAAATGCCTGTCGCTGACCGCCTTTACAAAAGCCGGCTTGTCCGCAATTTTTTCGGTAAAGCCGTTCACATATACATAATCGTTTCCGCATCCCTGCATTTTCGTAAATTTCATTTTCTTTCTCCTCTTTGAGCCGCACATCAACTTGATTTATCTGTTAAAAATCTGACATCCCGTCCGGAAAGCCCTTTAGTCCACCATAAGCCTTAAAACCATCCGGGCAGTTTCCACCATGCCGGTAGCATTATCCATACTGGTCTTTTGCAAATATCTGTGGGCTTCTTCCTCAGTCATGTTATTTCGGTTCATAAGCAAAAGCTTCGCCTCATGAATCAGCGCCGTCTCCTCCGGTTTCCGCTCTTTTGGCTTCTTTCGCCTCTCCTTCCTCTTATAAGCGATGGATGTACTCATCATTTCCACCGTATTAATAAGATCGTTGAGTTTAAAGGGCATGGCAAGACACACAATATCGTTGTCCAGACATTCCATCAAAAACCTCTGTGAAGCCATTAAAAGCATTTCAAAACCCGGAGGGAGACTTTCGTACAATTGGGAATAAAGCATATCCGTAAGCTTATAGCCACAGACGACGATACCGTCATTCAAGCAGTCCGTCTGGGCTAAGGCCTGGGCTCCTGAGGTGCATACCGCCGTAACCGGATAACCGCTTCTGACCAACAGGTTCTTAATATTCCTCGCATCATCCATTCCGGGAAGAGCTACAATAATACCGGTCATACATCCACCTCCTTATCTGCAGTCTCATATGGCCTGTAACGCTCTATACTTCACAAAAGATTAGTATCTGTACAAATACCGGTCCACTTCCCATTTTGTAATCTGCGCCTTATATTCGTTCCACTCTTTATTTTTACACTCTATATACCGGGTATAGGCATGTTCTCCCAATATATCCTTCATAAAGGAATCCTCTTCAAAGGCTTCTAAGGCCTTGCTGAGATTATCCGGCAGGGCGTCGGCTCCTGCTGCCAGCCTTTCTGCTTCCGTCATCTCACATATACTTCGCTCCACGCTTTTGGGCGGTTCCGTTTTGCGCCTGATGCCGTCAAGCCCTGCCATAAGAGCTGCCGCAATGGCAAAATAGGGATTGGCCGCCGGGTCGGGACTTCTCAGTTCCACTCTTACATTTTCGCCTTTTCCCACAATTCGGATCAAATGGCTCCTGTTTTTACCGCTCCATGCCGTATAAACAGGGGCTTCGTATCCTGGAACCAGCCTTTTATAGGAATTTACCAGAGGATTGAAAATAACCGTCATGGCTTTCATGTGCCGCATCAGACCTCCGATAAAATAATAAGCCTCTTTGCTAAGACCGTTCTCATCCTTTTCATCTGCAAAGATATTTTTCCCATCTTTCATAAGACTTAAATTCAAATGCATGCCGGAGCCGTCGCATCCCGCCTTGGGCTTCGGCATAAAAGTGGCATGAAGGCCGTGACGTTTTGCGATGGTCTTTACCGCCAGCTTAAAGGTCATAATATTATCCGCCGTTTTCAAGGCGTCATCATATCGGAAATCTATCTCATGCTGTGCCGGAGCCGCTTCATGATGGGAGGATTCAATAACAAATCCCATATCCTCTAAGGTCAGCACCATGTCCCTTCTGGCGTTTTCCCCCAAATCCACCGGACCTATATCAAAGTATCCCGCCTGTTCATGGGTTAAGGTTGTAGGATTTCCGATTTCATCGGTGTGGAATAAGAAAAATTCACACTCCGGTCCCACATTCAGGGTATATCCCATCTCCTTTGCTTCTTTTACCGCCTTTTTCAGAATATATCTGGGGTCCCCCAAAAAGGGCTCTCCCTTTGGCGTATAAACATCACAGATCAGCCTTGCCACCTTCCCCTGCTGGGGTCTCCATGGGAATACCTCCAAAGTACTGTAATCAGGATATAAATACAAATCGGGCTCTCTGTCTTTGGTAAATCCTTCAATGGAAGCTCCGTCAAACATGAATTTATTATCTAAGGCTTTTTCTAACTGACTGACGGTAATCGCCATATTCTTGAAATTTCCCAGAATGTCCGTAAACTGTAGTCTGATAAATTCCACATCCTGCTCCTCGCATATACGGATTACATCGTCTCTTGTATATTTCTTCATACCGCAAGTTCCTCCTTTTTCTAACAATTTTTGAAAATCCTGCCGTTTTTCCTTCTCAGGCAGTCATTATAATCAGCAAAAGGGCATTCTTCCCCCATGGAAGAACGCCCTCGTTCTCACATATCATAACAACAAAAACGGGCTTTTGTCAATTCCCAATAAAGGAAATATTTTCCTGTCATAATTCCCATTCTCTTTCATAAATTATACAAATGAACTGCCAAAGGAGTTTTCCATGCACAACAAAACAAAAATCGTTGTCCTTCATATGAAAGAATTAATATACACGGCTATCTTTGCCGCCTTAGCTGTTTTGTTCATTATTCTGCTCATTTTTATGTTCGGCAAAAAGGATTCCGATGAAGCCATGGAAACAATGGCGCAGGCAGCCTATGTGCCCGGCGTTTATACTACCTCCCTGACCTTAAATAACAACGTCATCGACGTAGAGGTGGTAGTGGATGAAAACCACATTAATTCCGTCCGGCTTGTAAACATCAACGAAACGGTTACTACCATGTTTCCTCTGGTGGAACCCGCCTTTGACTCCATTGCAGGCCAGATTTATGAAGGCGTAGAATTATCCAATATTACATATGATCAGGAAAGCCGTTATACCAGCCTTGCCCTTATTCAGGCAATTCAGGCCTCCTTAGATAAAGCGTCAGCCGCCAAGGTCTCTCAAAACGGCATGTAACTCCTCTAATTCCTCCAGCCAGATATCTCCACAGGCGTCGGAAGGCATACGCAGATCTCCTCTGGGAGAAACCGCCACGCTTCCCACCTTTGGACCGTCTGGCAGGCAGGAGCGTTTAAACTGCTGTGCAAAAAATCTTTTATAGAAGGTCACAAGCCACTGATAAATGGTTTCTATATCATAATCATCGGAAAATGCCGATACTGCCAGTCTGAATACCTTTTCCGGCGAAAATCCCCAACGAAGCATATAATATAAGAAAAAGTCATGCAGCTCGTAGGGTCCTACCAAATCCTCCGTTCTCTGGGAAATCTCCCCCTCCGTGGGCGGAAGAAGCTCCGGGCTCACAGGCGTATCCAGCACGTCCAACAGAATTTTCGAAAGCTTCTCATCCTGACAGGTATCCGCATAAAAACGCACCAGATGGCGAACTAAGGTTTTGGGTACTCCCGCGTTTACGCCGTACATGGACATATGGTCGCCGTTATAGGTCGCCCATCCTAAGGCAAGCTCCGACATATCTCCCGTTCCGATTACCAGGCCTCCTGCCTTATTGGCAATATCCATAAGCACCTGGGTGCGCTCCCTTGCCTGGGCATTTTCATAGGTCACGTCATGGTTGGAGGTATCCTGTCCGATATCCCTGAAATGAATGTTTACCGCTTCCTTAATATCCACCTCTATTAATTCCGCCCCCAGAATTTCAGACAGACGGCAGGCATTGTCATAGGTTCTGTTTGTGGTGCCGAAGCAGGGCATGGTAACCGCCTTGATACCCTTTCTGTCAAGTCCCAGCAAATCAAAGGCCTTTGCCGTAACCAGTAAAGCCAGAGTAGAATCCAGACCGCCTGATATGCCGATTACCGCGTTTTTGGCTCCGGTATGGGCAAGACGTTTTTTCAGTCCATAGGATTGGATGGATAAAATCTCTTCGCATCTCGCCTTCCGTTTTTCCACATCCGCCGGTACAAAGGGATGTTTTGCAAAGGTCCTGGACAAATCCGTCTCTTCCCTTACAATGGCAAAGGGTATGGTCATATATTCCCTATCGTTTACGGGGGCATAGCTGTTCATGCGCCGCCTCTCGGACTGCATTCTTTTCACATCAATATCGCTGTAAATGCTTTCGCATGTAAATTTTTTAACTTCTGCAAGAATGGCGCCGTTTTCCGCAATGATATTATGGCCGCCGAAAACCAGATCCTGGGTGCTTTCCCCTTCTCCTGCACTGGCGTAAATATAGCCGCAGATCAGCCTTGCGCTGGTGGATTTGACCAGCATCCGGCGGTAGGCGTCCTTCCCGATAGTTTCATTGGATGCGGATAAATTCACAATAATATTGGCTCCCGCCACGGCATGGGACGTAGAAGGCGGATTTGCGGCCCAGATATCCTCACAGATTTCACATGCCACGCACAATCCTTCTATGGCGTCGGAGGTAAAGAGCAGATTGGTGCCGAAGGGGATTTCCTCTCCTTCAAAATCTATCATAACGGGCATCTGTATACCCTCCGCAAAATGTCTTGTCTCATAAAATTCCCCATAAGCCGGGATACAGGTTTTGGGAACAAAGCCTATGATTTCTCCGCAATTAATAACCGCCGCCACATTATATAAGCGGTTTTCCCATTCCAAAGGCATACCCACAAAGACCAAGGCGTCCACTCCGTCCGTATGGGAGGTAACGATCATCAAAGCCCTTTTGGCCTCCTGCAAAAGACGTTCCTGCAAAAATAAATCCTGACAAGTATAGCCCGTGATACAAAGCTCGGGAAAGACCATGATTTTAGCTTTATTTGCCTCTCCCTCATCAATACACTCACAAATTCTCTCCGCATTATAAATCGGGTCAGCCACTCTGATATGCGGCGTCATGGCTGCCACCTTGATAAAACCGTTCTGCATGGTTTCCTCCTCTATATTCGGCCAAACGCATACTATCTGTGTTTTGCCTTTTTCAACAATTCCTTCAATTCCTCCACGGAAAAAGAATAGGCACTGTTACAAAAGTGGCATTTCACTTCTATTTCCCTGCCCTCTTCTATCATTTCCCGGATGTCCTTTTCCCCGATACTGATAATAGCCTTTTCAATCCGCTTTTTATCGCAGTTACAGTAAAACTTTGTAGAAACCGTATCCGTAATTTCCAGCTCTATTCCGTCCAATACAACAGCCAGTAACTCTTCCGGGGACTTCCCCTCATCGAGAATGGAAGTGACTGAAGGCATTTTTTTCAGGTTTTCCTCCAGCTTTTCGATAATCTCATCCTCTGCAAAGGGCATCAGCTGGATAATAAAGCCTCCTGCCCGCTTTACCGTATTGTCCTTTTCCATCAGCACGCCCAGTCCCACTGTGGAGGGAATCTGCTCTGATGCGGCAAAATAATAGGTTAAATCCTCGGCTATTTCCCCGGTCTGCAAAATAGTCTGTCCCACATAAGGCTCTTTTAACCCTAAGTCCCTGATAACCGTCAGCATTCCGTTCCCTATAGCGCCGCCTACATCCAACTTGCCAAGCCCGTTTGGCGGCAGCATTACCCCAGGATAATCCACATAGCCCTTTACCCTTGCTAAAGAATCCGCCGTTACCGTAATCCCGTGGATAGGGCCGTCTCCTTTCATCTGTAAAGTCAAAAGGTCTTTTTCTCCTTTTAACATCGTTCCCATCATGGCGCCTGCAGTCAACAGCCTTCCTAATGCCGCCGTTGCCACGGGGCTTGTACCATGGGCCTCTCTTGCCTGCTCCACCAGATTCCTTGTTGTTGCGGCAAACGCTCTGATCTGGGCGCCTGCTGCCGTAGCTCTTACAATATAATCCTTCATATCCGTTCCTCTGCATAGTGATCATTTTTGCAATATTTTGCACATTTTCGTGTACCGTTCTTCACGTTTAGCACAACATTTTGTATGGTTTGGTGTGCTATACTTCATATTTTTGTGCATCTTCCTGCGCCATTCTATTTCTGCATTCCGCTTTCGTTTATATATCATTTGGCTTTGCTTTTCCTTGCTCCCTTGCCAGTATATAAATACGTCCGCTCTCCTTCGTCACTTCTTTACGGGTATCCGCATCCATGGCCCATTCAAAAACCATGCCGGCTTGTTCAAGGGCCTCCTTCACTTCCGAAAAGGTATATCCTCTTTGTAAATGTACCTCTTCCGTTTTTTCAAAAAGGCCGTTTTCCTCTATCCTCTTAAATATGGTCAGGTCATATTCGTTGATCCGGCTTACATCATCATAGCTGTTCTCCCAGATAAAGCTGCCCTCTTCCCGGTTTTCGGCAATGACGCACTCCCCTATGATCTCCCTGTATTTGTAATCCGTGTTAAAATCAAACAAAAACAGGCCTTTGGGATCCAAATAATTATTAACCAGGGAAAATACCCCCGCAAGCTCTTCAAAATCAGTAATATAGTTTAAGCTGTCGCAGATACTGATAACCGCCCTCACGGTTCCGTACAATTCAAATTCCCGCATATCCTGACACAGGTATAAGATGTCCAGTCCCGACCGTTCCTTTTTTTGCAACGCTTTGTCCAACATATCATACGAGCTGTCCACGCCTATCATATCATAGCCCTTTTTTGCCAGATATTCCGTAAGGGTGCCCGTCCCGCAGCCCAAATCCAGAACAAGCCCCTTCTCTATGCCCTGCTCCTTTAAGCACTTCACAATAAAAGCGCCCCATTCATCATAAGGTGTTTCATCCATAAAAAGGTCATATACGTCTGCGAATCCGCCGTAGCTTTCCATTTCCGTCCCGCCTTCTCTATTTTCTGCCGTTTCTGCCATTCCTCAGCCTTTCTATCCTTCTCCTAAAAGCTTTGTTTCTGCCATTCCTCAGCCTTCCTATTCTTCTCCTAAAAGCTTTGCTCCAGCAAATCCCAGCGCAAAGGTAACAACGCTTGTTAAAACACTCATTACCGTAATCGTTCCAAATTCGCTCATGAGAATAATGGCAACGGGAGATGCCACGATCAGACCGATAATCGCCCAATAAGCCAGCAGCGGCCATTTTTCAAAAACAATTTCAATCAGCTTGGCAATAACCACAATACCCGCCACAATACCGATTCCCATGGGAACCAGTATGCCGCAGCACTGAAGCAGCACCGGAACGTCAAAAGTCGTCAATGCCCGTACAAAGGTGCTGATCGTTTCTATAATCGGCTGGTAGTAGCCCATCAGCATTAAAATCATGGAACCGCTGACGCCGGGAACTACCATAGTGGCAGACGCAATAACGCCCACACCGAAAAACTTTATGACATTTAACACATGAAAAGACAGATCCGCATCGTTTCCTTCCCCGCTTCCCAATGCAGCCAGGCCTACAACCAGTACAAAGAAAAGAACTGCGGGTATGATGTGACTGACACGGATCGTATTTCCTTTTACTTTTTTAAAAATAGCCGGAAGTCCTCCCAGAATCAAACCGATAAACAACAGATTGGTCTGTGCCGGAAAATGCTCAAAGGCCGCTTCGATCACGAAGCTTAATCCCACAAGTGCTAACACCATGCCGATACCCACAGGAATCAAGAACTTCAAGCTCTTTTTAAATTCACTTATGATATGGGTTACACAATGAATCAGCTTATCATAAATTCCCATGGAAACAGCCATGGTCCCGCCGCTTACCCCGGGAATAATATTGGCTACGCCGATTACCGCGCCTTTTAAAATGTTTTTAATTGCATCTTTCACTTTCTTTTCCACCTTTTCTTATTTTATATAGTCTCTCAAAAATTCCAGCAAAGTATCCATTTCTTCGTCGGTTCCTATGGTAATTCTCAAATAGTTCCTGATTCTTTCGCTGCTAAAATGCCGGACATAAATATCCTTTTTCCGTAAATCCTCAAAAAGCTTTGTCATATCAAGCTTTGGATGCGTGGCAAAAATAAAATTACTCATGGAATCCTGGAATGTAAATCCCAATTTCTTTAATTCTACTTTTACCCGCTCCCTGGTGGCCATAATCCTTGCCACGATTTCTTTAAAATAATCATCGGCTTTGACCGCCTCCACGCCGGCTGTCAGGGCAGGCCGGTTCATGGTATAGGAATTAAAGGAGAATTTTACATCATTTAAATACTTGATCAGCTTTTCATTTCCCATGGCATAGCCGATTCTCATTCCCGCCATAGCCCTGGACTTAGAAAAGGTCTGAACCACCAACAAATTATCATACTTATGTATGAGCGGCAGGGCGCTCTTCCCGCCAAAATCAATATATGCTTCGTCCACTACCACAATGACATCAGGATTGGCACTGACAATTTCTTCTATAAACGCAAGATCCACCAGCACACCCGTAGGCGCATTGGGATTGGGAAAAATAATGCCGCCGTTTTTACGTCCTTTTCCTTCTTTCCCCCCTAAGTAATCCTCCTTTACGATGTGAAAATCATCATTCAAGGGGATTTGCTCATAGGGTATCTTTAAAAGCTCAGCCCATACGTCATAAAAGGAATAGGTTATGTCGGGAAAAAGAATCGGTTCTTTCCCATTGAAAAAGGTCATAAAAATCATGGCCAGCACATCATCGGATCCCACTCCCACAAAAACCTCACTGCTTTTCAAGCCGTAATATTCTGCCAGAGCATCCACTAAAACGGAAGCCGCAGGATCCGGATAAAGCCTGAACTGCTCCCCATCCATTTCCTTTAATGCCCTCTCCACCTGTGGAGCCGGCGGATAGGGGCATTCATTGGTGTTTAACTTAATCATATTCTTCCGGTCCGGCTGCTCGCCCGGCGTATAGGGCACAACCCTCCGTACTTTATCTTCCCAGCTCATTTTCAAAATCTCCTGTTCTGTTCAATTTCTGATTGCTTATCCGGTATTTCATGTTTTGTTAATGCTGCATATTCTTCCGTTTACCGTTCTTCCGCTTTTCCCTATGGCTCATTCCCGCAGCCGCAGGATACACAAAGACTCCGTCTCTTCCATACATTCTACATCATAACGCTCTGCAATCCAAATACCAAACACATTTTTAACGAAAAATTTATCCCTGTCATCCACGGTGTTCTTCGCCAGAAAAATGACCGTAGGCTGTTTATCCGGATAAAGAGTAAAATATTCTACCCACTGCTCATTAAAGGCAGGGGTGCTGATTGTAGTGGGAATTACGATTTTTCCATTTGCATATAGGTTGCAGAGTCCCTCGGTTCCCATAAACAATACAAGGTCTTTTTCCGTTGTATGGCTTTTTATGGTTTCATAATCGTCGGTGTATCTTGCAAAATCCTTTTGCGGAACATAAATTCCCGCCATAGGGCCTTCCTGCATTTTGGAAAGAGGCTCGGAAATATCTCCCGGCACATATTCCGTATTGCGCATGTAATATCCCTTGCACATAATAAGGCTCAGCACAAATAAAACAGCCCCGGCATAAGCAAGGGTTTTCATTCCTCTGCCGCTTTTCTCCGCCCCCTTAAGAATCAACGCCATAAATACGATGTTTCCCAAAACCAGATAAGAACTGCTGGAGGCAGGCCCCACGTTGGAAGCCAGCAAAATGCCTGCAAAAGCTGCAAGGGACAAAAGTAAAAGCCATAAGACCGGAATTCCCTTTTTCCCCATGTCCTCTGCTTCTGTTTTCCCAGCCATCAATGTTTCCGATTTCTTTCCCGTAATCCCGTCTGCCTCTCTATGAACCCCGCTATTCCTTTTATAATAGATAGCTTTCCACAAGCAGAACGCCATAGCAAACTGTATAATATATCTTACCTGTAAACGGAAGGGGCCCCAGGTAACAACCAGTCCCGCAAAGGCAATCAGCCCCGAGATCAAAATCTCAAAGCTTACGCAGAATAAGAGACTGAAGGGCAGCTTACCCCATTTTTCTTCCCATGAAAGCCGCTTATAAAAATAACGGAATATCAGTGCAAAAACCAGAGTCGGAACCAGCAGAATTGCCGACTGTACCAAAACCTCCAGCCATTGTGAAGCATAAAGTCCCAGCTTCGTGACAAAATCATACTGGTGGGAGCCGTCCATAAAGACCTTAGATACCGCAGCCAGCAATTCTCCCGGAGACATATAACGGAAAATATATACAAAAAACAGTACCGCCGCCACAAAACAGCCTGCGGTAAAACTTAAGACATCAGTCCATTTTCCGCTTTTTCTCCTAAATAACAGCAGAAAAACCGTAACGGGATATAAAATAATCATGCCCGGATACGCCAAAACATCCAAAGCCAGCATAAGTCCCGAGGCAGCCATCCACCGACTTCTTTTCCCCCTTGGAATTTTGGACAGACTCCCCGCCTCCTGCACTTTGTCAGTTTGCCGCTCCCCGCCGGTATGCTTCATCCCGTCAAATATCCCGGCACAAAACAGACAGATTACAAACAGCGTAAAAAACCAAAGCTGCTCCATGGAAAAGTCCATATTTATCATCCATTTGGGGAGAAAATTATAATAGGCCAGTCCAAAAAGAAATGCATATTCCCTCTTCATTCCGAAAAACTTTTTCACGCTGCCGTAAACAAGAATGCTCATGCAAAGCTGCAGAAGCGTTGTGATTACCCGCATATAAAGGACTATTCCCGCCATTTCGCCGGTCAAAAGATAAAAAACCTTCATAAACAAAAATGGCAGCAGAAAAGAGGTCTGGTGCACCTCCCACATATCCGCAAAAAGCCTATCCCCCTGCAAAACCCGGTAGGGAATTGCAAGAGCATAGGCCTCATCAATATCAAATCCCGTAAAGATTTTGGTTGCGCTTGCAATAACAGATAATACGATTAATATAGAAACAACAACTTTCCTGATCAGGGAAGCCGAAACAGCTTTTTCTTTCATCACAACGCAGCCTTCCAATTTTTTCATGGAAGTATTATAACACGGGAGGGAGGCTTGTTCAATCAATGTTTCATGACAGTTTGCGTCATCATCTCATAACAGCCCCGCCATTCTCTCTAAATATTAATGAAAATTTCTTCTTCCAGCTTTTCTCTCAAAGCCTTTCCGTCTATCTGTATGATCACAAATGCCGGCGCCTCCTCTTTTACAAAGGATGGATGGAATACCAGAAGATACTTGCCAATCCCCTGCAGTCCCAGCTTATGATCCGGCACTACAACCTGCCATTCTTCTTCCTTTTCCTTAAGGGGGAGTCTGCATATTCTGTGCTTTTTCTGATTTTCCTCTATGCCGTAAAGCACGCAGCTATACCTTAAGTAAAACAGCAGCAGATATAAAATCAGTCCCACACATCCTGCGGCAAACAGAGCAATTAAGACAAATAGTATTGTTTTATGTACTATTTGTTCTTTTTTACTGTTGCTTTCATTTTTCCTTTGATTTTCTCCGGGAGAAATCTGGGATAACACCTTTTCTTCCGCATCTTTTAAAGTCTTTTCCGGTATAATACGCTTTTTGGCAACAACCGTATCTCCTGTATCATTTTCGCTGACGGAATTTTCCCGGCTTTCTTTGGAAGCACTTTCCATGGCTTGTCCTGTTCTTTTGCCGCTGCGATGAGTACCCGTCGTCTTTTGCGTATTCTGTCCGGGCGTTGTAGTCCCGCCGGAGTTTACCGAAGGATTTATAGCGGGATTTGATTCGTCGGGTTCTTTTCCCGGATTTTCTTCCCCAGCCCCCTGGCGGTCAGGTTCTTCCGTATTTCCCGGCTCCTGCCCATCCGGCTCTTCCTTATCCTTATGATCCGGCTCCTGCCCATCCGGCTCTTCTTTATCCTTATGATCCGGCTCCTGTCCGTCCGGCTTTTCCTTATCCTTATGATCCGGCTCTTCCGTATCCGTTTTTTTATCGCCTTCATCCTTATGATCCGGCTTTTCTTTTACGGAAACCTCCGTTATCTGCTTTTCCTCCGAAGCTTCCTGATGCAGGCGGTCTCTTACAAGTACTTCATAAACGCCGTTTTCCCTGATGGTAATAAAAGCCTCTTTCTGCCAGGTCTTTCCCCCGTCAAAGGAATAGGCCTCGTCATCCAGACCGATGCCGTCTTCTCCATCTTCCGCCGCTACGGTTAATAAAACGCTTCCATCCTCTAAGGACGTTGTTTTCATCTCTTTAATAACCGGCGCATCCCCATCCACATGGTTCAATTCAAAGCTTTCCGTAACCGCAGTATTGCCAAGCATATCCGACGCCCATATTTTATAGCTGCCATTTTTTATTTTAATTCCTTCTAACTGCAATGTATCTGTTTTTTTATCTCCGGTATTCCGGAACTCCGCTTCAACTTCATTCTTACCGTTTAAAACGCGGATTTTTTCAACTCCGCTTTTGCCGTCTACAGCCTGTGCGGATATTTCGGCCTCTGTGGACCAGAGCACCCCCCGGTAAGTTGCCATTCTTCCTGTTCTCGTAATGGTGCGGGAAATTTCAGGACCTTCCCTGTCGATATTGGAGATTGTTATGTTTTTTCTGCTTTCATTTCCAAGGGCGTCCCTTATCTTGAGGGTATAAACGCCGTTTGCAGTAACCTTAAATTCCTTTTTATCCGTCCATGCCCCGCCGTTCCACCTATAGGCCAGCGCATGCAGACCGCATCCTGCATCCGACGCCTCTGCAGCAAGCTTTGTTTCCCTGACGTAATCTGTGGTTTCCGGCTTAAGGGCACGTATATCCGGCGCCTGCCTGTCTATACAGGAAATGTTGACGGATATTTTGTCACATACGTTATTTAATTTGTCGTAGGCGTCCGCCTGAAAGCTTCCGTTTTCATTGACATCATAGCCCGTTTCCAGAATCACTTCATTTCCCGGATTATCCTTTTCGTGAACCGGATTTCCGTCTTTATAGATACGGATTCCTCCCGGCCTGGATTTTCCATCCTCCGCGCGAAGCTGTATTCTGGCTCCTGTAGACCAAATCTTTCCGCCCACATCTGCAGTAGTTCCTGTGGGAATTACCGAAGGGGTTAAAACAGGTCCCTCGGTATCGATGCCGTCATTTCCGATAACCGGTACATCTTTTAGGCTTTTGTAGTACCACACATGGGCATTCATTCCCATATCGCTGTTAATGTGAATATAAGCACTGGAAGCCGGCTCATAAACATAGGCGATATATGCCGGGATTTCCTCTAAGGAATTGACATCAAAGCTGCAGCTTACGGTTCCTGACGCCACATCGCATCTGGCAATCTGTCTTCCATCCTTTAAATGCCCTAACGTTACCGCTCCATCCTCCCAGATTTCCCCACCGGAGGTATGATAGGCAAACTGGCAGCCGCCGTTTACATCCATATCGTTTCCCACTATGAAAAAGCCTCCAAAACGGTCGTCAAAGCCCGTCCAGTCCCCTCTTGTTATGGTATAGGTAACCCTGTAGCCTCCCAAAGTGCTGTATCCGTTTGCCCAGGCAGCGCCGGATCTGACCGATACGGTAACCGTGCCGGTTTCTTCCGCACCGCCCTTTACAAAATTGTAAGCGAAGGCGTCGGACGCCTTTGCCGCCCATAATACCATGGACAGCAATGCGGTTATAACAATACCGGCCAGCATCCTTCCCGCTTTTATCTTCTTTATTCTGTTTTTCATATTTGACTCCTTTTCCTGTAATCGCTGGTAACACAAAAACACCCTATACAAGCATAGGCATCAACTCACTTCTTCATTTTTTTACTTGTGGAATTTCGGACGAAATGTCCTGTCTGCCGGAGAATCCGGCAAAGCTTTGTTATGCAGACATTAATATAGCACGGCGCCTTAGCCTTTGTAAAGTGCCGTGCCGATAGTTTTCAAATTTTGTGAAAAGTGACGAATTTACATTTTCCCCAAGCCGTTTTTGAGACAGTCCGGGCTATTTTCCGTTTATTCCCCCGTATACTGCAGGATTCCCGTCACATAGGCCTGATGGCGGACGATTTCCATAAAATCCTCTACATTTTCCTCTGTCACATAATAGCCGAAGCCCTGCGCCCTCATGGCATGTTCATCTCCGCCGTTTTCTATTATGTCCATCATCAAATCTGCTGCGGCAGGCGTATAGTGGCTTGTTTCGAAATAATAGTCATTATTCATGGAAATCTCATTATAACTGCTGAAATTGTAATAAGGCGTCACTGTGGCAAGCCTTTCTAAAAAATCCAGATAACCTTTATCCACCGCCCGCTCATAGGTGGTAATATATAAAGGATTTGTAAAAACCGTCAGTTCTATTCCATACTCGTCACAAAGGTTGCAAAACCGACGGATATCTTCTATGGCTTCATCAATTCTGGGATTATAATAATCCGCCCAGTAAGGCTTTGTGGAATTCTCATCAAATACCGCGTCCAGCTTTAAATCCTCGCATCCTGTGGAATACATACGCTCCCTGAGTTCTTCCGTGTCCCCTTCATGACTTCTGATAACGGAAAGAGACTCCAATGTCGTAACGGTATCCAGATAAGAAGCATAAAAGCGAATCACATCTGCAAGTCCCCCATCGTAGGGAAAGGCGCTTCTGTAAAGCTGCTCCTGATGATAAGATGGGTCCACCAGATAGGAAATATTATCAACGCTCAAATAAACCTGTTTTGGTATTTCCCCATGGGAAATCAACGCCTTTAAGGTCTCGTACTGCTCTCCGGGCAGTCCTTCCGAATAGGAAAAATTGTACCAGTTTCCATCCGGCAGCTTTGAAACATCAATAAATCCTGCTCTGGAGGAGCCGAAAAGATAAGAATCGTAGGATTCCTTATTCTTTAAAATGAATCTGGTTTTTATATAATTTTTATTTGGCTCCACACCATTATCCCTGATACAATCCGCATGAAAAACATTATAGGGATCCACATACACGTTGATGGGAACCACCAATAAAGCGAACAGAACAAGGAATAGGAAAAGCTTTCTTAAAAACTTTTTCATTTTCACTCCTGCTTACTCTAAAAATACCGTTTAAAACTGGAAATAAATAAACTGCTGGCTGGTGCCGTTATGCAGATGAAAGGCAAGGATAAGCGCCGCCAGTAAAAGATAACCGGCCCATCTTACGGGCGCTTTCAGCCTGTCCACCGCCTTTATCACATCCATTCTTAAGGATAAAAAATCCACCAAAAATAAAAAGCTGACAGAACCGATGATCAAGTAAAAATCCTGTCTGACCATTCCCATCTTGTGATAGGCAAGCAGCGGGGACAGATTGTATCCCATATACCGTATCATATAAAAGGCGTCATATACGCTGTCTGCCCGAAAGAAAATCCATGCCAGACTTACAAAGGCAAAGGTTAAAGCAACACCGATTATCTTTGGCATTTCCCATTTGCAATGCTTTTTATAAAACCGGTAAACAACCTGATAGATTCCGTGAAGGGCTCCCCAGACCAAAAACGTCAGATTTGCCCCGTGCCAGATACCGCTTATCAGGAAGGTTATCATAAGATTGAAATAGGTTCGAAGCTTCCCCTTCCTGCTGCCGCCTAAGGGAATATAAACGTAGTCCCGAAGCCACCCCGATAAGGATCTATGCCATCTTTCCCAGAATTCCTTTATATTGGCGGACAAATAAGGACTTTTGAAATTTTCCATGGAGCAGACGCCGAACAGCCTTGCGATTCCCACCGCCATATCAGAATATCCCGAAAAATCACAGTAAATTTCTATGGTATAAAAAAGCGCTGCCGCTAAATAGCTGATACCCATATAGGCTCCCGGCGTTTCAAACACCGGATTTACATAGCGGGAAAGGGTATCCGCAATGAGCAGCTTTTTAAATAATCCCAATAAGATCAGCCGCATCCCGTAAACCGCACGGTCATAGTCAAAAGCCTTTTCTTCCTTAAGCTGGGGAATTAAAACCTCCGCTCTGTTAATAGGTCCTGAGACCACATCCGGAAAAAAAGCAAGATATAAGAAAAAAAACACCGGCTTTTTCTCCGGCTGAAGTTTTCCCTTATAAACATCCGCCATGTAGCTTATGGATTTAAAAAGATAAAAGGAAATGCCTACCGGAACAACCAGCGAATCCGACCACCCCGGAAGCAGATTGGCATATTTAAAAAAGGCGAGCACTCCCACCTGAATCATAACGCCCGCTATCAAACTTCTGCTGCTGCAATACAGCCCTACGAAGTAGGCCAGCAGCGACATGACAAAAAGCAACAGCACATATCCGGCTGAAAACGTCATGTAAAACCCATAGCTGACCAGCAAAAGAAAAAACGCCCGGTATTTATTTGGAACCGCCCAGTATATAAGAAATACTATGGGCAGAAATATGGCAAACGCCAAAGATGTAAACTGCATCTTAAAAAGTCTCTCCCAGCCAATTGAAAAACAGGCTGCTGCATTAAATTGCTTAACGCGGCAGCCCCCTTTTTATGATTCTTCCTCTTCCTCCGCTATGGCGGCCGATGCACTTGCCGATACAGCCGCAACAATCACGACTACAATGATAACGACCAATAAAATCAGTGCCAATACTCCTAACATTAAAAACATCGTACCTTACCCCTTTAGCTTATATTTATTCCCGCACCACTACCGGACGGGTTTCCTGCCTTCATTATAGCACAGGGAATTTTAATTGCAAACCCGCACTTTTGATTTCCGGTCTGCCCTCAAAAAATTTTTAAATGACATCCGGCTAACCGTCAATCACGCCCGTCCTCTTTAAGACATCCTTTGTCACAACCATGGCTTCGCAGGTAAAATTGATGACCAGTTCATCTTCTCCCGCAATCTCCAATGCCTCCGTAACGGTTACAACCGCGCCCTTCCACTCGCCTTTTTCATAGCCTTTACCCATTTCCAGCCAGTCGGTAAACAACGGCAGATAATTCTTCCCGTTGTTGGCGGCCTTGGCAAAGGCCATTTCATCCGGGTCCTCTTCACTCAACTTCATGGGCACAAGAAATCTTGCAGACTTAATGGCATCGAATAATTCCTTCTCTTTCTTCTGCAGATATTCAAGCTTGCCCTCATACTGCTTCTCCCAGCGCGCCTCGCCTAAAAACTCGTTAAGCAGAAGCCTCAAAGAAGGATTTTCCACAGGAACCTTTGCAGGCTCCAATGCACTGTAATCCCTTGGCGGCAGAAAATCGGCCCGGTTAAGGACTCCAAAGGCATCGTCATAAAAAACCTTTATCTTCTCCAGTCCCAGATAATAAAAATAAGCAAAAATCCCCATGCCGAAGGTGGCTGTTCTGTTTTTGGGGCTGTATTCCTTGACAATCATCCTCTTCTGATAACGGATTTTATCCCCTTTAATGGTTTTTTCCAAAATTGCCTGGGATGCAAATAAATCTGTCATACCGTCGTGCACATAAGGGCATCCCGTCTGCGGATCTAAAATGAAATACCAGATTTCCTGCTTTTTGGCCTTTTCCAGCAAAGCTTTATCTTTAAATTCTAAAATATTCGAAACTCCCATAATTTCTCCTTTCGTATTCCTTCTCTATTTTACATGAGGATTGTCAAATAAGAAACAGAAAATTCAAATTTTCTTTTTTCTGGCATGAGAAAGCGCCTTACACATATATTTAAATAAGAAAATAGTTATGAGGATTTTCTGATTTGAATAAAATATCAATTTTAAAAAAGGCATGCGTCTGCCTGTCGGTATTTCTATGCCTTTTCGCCATTTTCTTAAAGCTTAAGGATGAAATTACCGTCAGTAATACCGTAAACGGCCGCGAACTGCCCATTTACTGCGTGGAAACCGATGAAAAAAAGATTGCTCTGACCTTTGACGCGGCATGGGGAAATGAAGATACCGCCACAATTCTGGAGATTTTGAAAAAACATAACGTCCATGTTACTTTTTTTATGACCGGCGGCTGGGTGGAATCCTATCCCGATGATGTGAAGGCCATTCTTGCCGACGGGCACGATTTGGGAAACCACAGCGAAAACCACAAAAATATGTCTCAATTATCCGATGCGGAATGCAAGGAGGAATTACAGAAGGTTCACGACAAGGTCAAAAGCCTGACCGGCTATGATATGTTTCTGTTCCGTCCCCCCTACGGGGATTATGACAACCATGTCATAACCAATGCAAAAGCTCTGGGCTACTATACCATCCAGTGGGATGTGGACAGTCTGGACTGGAAGGACTATGGCGCTAACGATATCGTAGACCGGGTATGCAACCACAAGGCTCTTGGCAACGGCTCCATCATTCTCTGCCACAACGGCGCAAAATACACCGCCGAGGCCTTAGACACCCTGATCACAAGGCTTAAGGAAGCCGGTTATACCTTCGTCCCCCTTTCACAGCTTATTTATAAGGATCATTATCATATGAATACAGAAGGAAGGCAGATACAGGACTAAGACCTGTGCTCCCGCTTCTTTCCGTGATACCACTCTTTGGGTATCTGTGAAAGAATAATGCCCGCAAAAATCAGGACACATCCCGCCGCCTCCGAACCGGAAAGCGTTTCATGCTTGATCAGCCAGCCGCCCAATACGGAAAACACGGATTCCAGACTCATGATCAAAGCAGCAACGGAAGGGTTATAATTTTTCTGTCCCAGAATCTGGAATGTATAAGCCACCCCGCAGGACAAAACTCCCGTATACAGAATCGGTGCCCACGCCATGAGAATATTCGTGGGTACCAGGGATTCCCTGCACAGCATGATAACGCCGGAAAGGATCCCGCAGACAAGAAACTGTAAACAGGAAAGCTTTACACAATTAACCTTTGGCGAAAAGTAGTCCACGCATAAAATATGTCCCGTAAACACAAGGGCACAAAACAATACATAAATATCGCCTTTCGAAAAAGAGGACTCCCCTATCATGGTCAAAAAGTAGAAACCAACCAGGGCAAGACCTACGCTGATCCAAACCGTGAGGCCGCACTTTTTCTTAAAGAAAAGACCTGCAACAGGGACGAGAACAATATAAACCGCCGTTATAAAGCCCGCTTTCCCCACCGTTGTATATTTGATGCCAAGCTGCTGTAAGTTGGTGGCCACGAATAAAAACAGCCCGCAGCAGAGTCCTCCCGTAAGAAGAAGCCGTTTATCTTCCAACGTTTTTTCCTTTCCGCCGTCTTCCCCATGATTCTTTTCATATCTGCCCATAACAAAAATAACCGGAACCAAAACTGCGGCTCCGATAATATTTCGTATACAATTTAAAGTAAAAGGCCCTATATAATCCATTGCCGTACTCTGGGCCGCAAAAGCAAAGCCCCATATTGCCGCGGCAATTGTCAGCAACACAGGGTTTTTTAAATTCATTTTTTTCATCAGTAGATCCACTCTCTTCGCTCAGACACAAAACGCAATGAAAATAGCTTCTTACTTTCAAACTTATCCGTCCCTGAATTCTTATCGTATTTAAGATTTTCCTGAAATCTTTTTCAGATTTTCTCTTTGCTTATGTGTAATATAAGTAGAAAGATCATTGGCGCATTTCAAAATCCGGCAGCCTACGATCAGAAGATTGTTTTCTACCGGCGTAACGTGTACTACCGAACCCTGTATCCGTATTCTGTCGCCGTATCTGCCCGGAAACTCCAGCCACACATAGGACACGCCCTTTTCCCATTTGACCTTATCCACCACGAAAGCAACTCCCATAAGGCTCAAATCCTTGACCGTTACCTCCAGCTTGGCGGAAGACTTGCCGGACAACTCCACCGCGCCTCTCTCTCCTACAAAAATCCTGAAATTACTCCGCCTGTTTACACGCTTACCTTCATTATTGCATGCAATGGCGCAAAACTTTTTTTCCTTGCCTTGTACCAGCTTGGCACTGCAACCCCTAAACTGCATGGGCACTTCCCCGCCCATATTTGCAAATACGGAAATGGCAATATCCCCGGCGCTTAAATCCAACATTCTTCCCTCATAAATCAAAGGACTTGTAATAACAACTCCCTTCATAACTTTTTCCACTACCTGGCGGAACGTCCGGCTTTTTGCTCCGACCTTAAGTTCAATACTGATTTCCGTACCTATTTCAAGCTCGCCTAATTTCATATCAACCTCAACAAGCGCATTTTGCAACTTTTCGTAATGTTTATATTATATCATCAATACACAGTCTTGACAAATATCCTTTTGGATTTTTGTGCACTTTTTCTCTTCATTTTTGGGACGCCGCTATTTCCACGTTTTTGGTTTTTTGTTATAATAGAAACAGTAGGTCGGCAAAGGCACAAAAAACCGACAATTACAAAAAATAAGAGATTTTAAGAAATCTCCGGGGAAGAGGTAGGAAAAATTATGTTGATTGGCATTATTATTGTTTTACTGATTCTTCTGGTTGCTTCAGTGCTTTATATTCTGAAGCTTTCAAAAGGAAAACCACAGGCGTTTGACGCTGTTCAGATTGCCACCAAAGAAATTCTCAATCACGATGTAGGAGCTGTTCTTATTATTTCCGACACGGATCAGATTATTTACTACAATAATGAATTTGAACAGTTATTTCCAAAAATCGGTCAAATTTCTTCAATTTTGGATATCCCTGCCATGAGAAAGCTTTTCTCGGCAAAGGAATATGTCTCGGAAGAATTTTCCAAAATTTACGAAATCCGTTCCGAATATCTTTCAAACGGGGATTTTTGCGGAAGCTTTGTATGGCTGATGGACATCACCAGCCACTACAAAACCAACAAAAAGCTTCAGGAGTTAAAGGATATGGCCGACGCGGCAAACAAAGCCAAGTCCAATTTCCTTGCCAATATGTCCCACGAAATCCGTACTCCTATCAATACGGTTTTAGGCATGGACGAAATCATTATCCGCGAAGCTACGGAAAAGCCCATTATCGGCTATGCCGAAAACATCCGTGATGCCAGCACCACTTTGTTATCTCTGGTAAACGATTTACTGGATTTCTCCAAGATCGAATGCGGCAAAATGGAGATTCTTCCGGTGGAATACGAAATTGCCAATGTATTATCCGAAATCATGAATATGATCGAGATTAAGGTTGCCAACAAGGGACTGGATTTCACACCTGTTATTGCAGAAGATATTCCTTACCTTTTGTATGGAGACGACGTAAGACTGCGTCAGATCATCATCAATCTTTTAACCAATGCCGTCAAATACACAAAAGAAGGCAGCGTTACCTTAAAAGTAGACTGGAGGGAAGCAGGGGATTCCTCCATTAACCTGATTGTTTCCGTAACGGATACAGGTATCGGTATCAAGCAGGAAGATATAGATAAATTATTTGTATCCTTCGAGCGTATCGAGGAAAGAAGAAACCGCAATATTGAGGGTACCGGCCTTGGCCTAAGCATTACCAAGCAGCTTCTTGACCTTATGGGCAGCGACTTAACTGTCCGCAGCGATTACGGCGTAGGCTCTACCTTCTCCTTCGTATTAAAGCAGGGAATCCGCGACCGCAAGCCTATCGGGAAGTTCCGTGAAAAATATGCCTACAGCCGCGAGAAGCACAAAAAATACCGTACAACCTTTGTCGCCCCCAATGCAAGAATCCTTGTGGTGGACGATAACGCCATGAATATTTCCGTTGTAGAGGGACTTTTAAAGAGCACCCAGATTAAGGTGGATAAAGCCTCCGGCGGTCTGGAAGCTTTGGATTTATGTGCTGAAAACTTCTACGATTTAATCCTTATGGATCACATGATGCCCAATATCGACGGCATTGAAACACTGCATCGCTTAAAGGAGGCGGAAGGGCCAAATCAGGATACTCCGGTTATTGTTCTTACCGCAAATGCAGTTGCAGGCGCTAAAGAAATGTATGAGGAAGAGGGCTTTATCGACTATATGTCCAAACCGATTCAGGGCAAGCCCTTAGAAGAAAAGATTTTGGAATATCTGCCGCCCAACCGTTATGTGCTCGTTGAATATGACAAGGTAGAGCAGGATATTTTCAGCAAGCTCTGGAAGGCTATTGCTGATGAAATTCTTGCTGAATACCGTTTTGAAGAAATCGACGTTGCATCTGCCGTAGAATCTGCCGAAGGAAGCAAGGAAACCTTCCGTTTCTTACTGGAATCCTTCAGGGACAGCGCCGAGAAGAACAAAAAGGATATTATTTCTTCTTATGAAAGCGAAGATTACACCAATTATACCATTTATGTCCATGCTTTAAAGAGCACCTCCAAAATGATTGGCGCTTTGGTACTTTCCGAAAAGGCACGGCTTTTAGAGCTTGCCGGAAAAGAAGGTAAATACGATTACATAAAAGAAAGCCATGATGAGGTTATCGAACTGTTTGACAAGGTAACTGTGGAGATTTCGGATTATCTGACTAAGGTAAAGCCTGATAGCGAAGAATCCGAAGAGGGCCCCATGGATGAAGAGGTGGCAAAGGCGTTGGAGATTGCTAACCGACAGGAGTAGAGATGAGTAAACAGGCTGGAGAAACAGCCGGAAATAAAGGTTTTTGATTACAGGGAAGTAATTTCAGAGGCGGTACAGCTCCAATCATAAGGGCTGTACCGTCTTTTCACGTTCCTATGCGCCTTGCAGTTTCGGCTTCGTGTCAGAAGAAAGCGGATTTCTATTAAGGGCACGCAGCTTCTTTGCTCTTATGCCAAATCCTCCTCTCCCGCACTGACTGTTGATTACAATGATTTTTTCCCACACAGTCAGATACCTCCTAAATTTTTTTCCAATATAGTTTCAACATAACCAGAGTTGTTATAAACGCCAGCGCATCTGCCAGGGGACCTGCCCACAATGCCCCTTCCACTCCTAACGCTAACGGCAGCAATAAGGTTGCCGGAAGCAGATAGACAATCTGCCTGGACAGGGACAGAACGGCTGCCTGAGTAGGCTTTCCAATCGCCTGGAAGAAAATGCCCGTTGCCATCTGCAGCCCGTTTATCGGACAAGCCAGAAGGAAAATGCGGAAACATTTTACCGCAAACTCATTGTACAGTTCTGACTCGGAACCAAACAGCCGGACAATTCTCATAGGTGCAAACTGGAATACCAGAAATGCCAGAATTAACATGCATGTTGATACGGTCAATACAATACGATATGCCTGCTTTACCCTGTCCTTCTGACCGCTGCCGTAATTATAGCCCCAAATAGGCTGTGCACCTGTTGCCAGTCCAAGGAGGACAGCAGAGACAATCTGGTTAACCTTCATGGTAATGCCTATGGTTGTCAGCGGGATTTCTGCGCCATATTTGGATCTGGCCCCGTAGGATACCAATATGTTATTGGTAACCGCCATAATCAGCACAATGGCGATCTGGGTAATAAAACTGGATATGCCAAGACTGCTGACCTTAGCCATAACCTTCCTTGAAATACGGAAACACTTCTTATCCAGCTTAATGCTTTTAAACCTCCAGATATAAGCAAGATATAGGAAAGCATTCAGTATCTGCCCGATTATGGTTGCCCAGGCCGCCCCCTTTACCCCCAAATTGAAGCAAAAAATGAAGATCGGGTCTAGGATAATATTGGTAATGCAGCCTACCAGAAGCCCTGCCATGCTGTATTTCGGGCTGCCGTCCGCACGGATCATGCCCGCCATGCCGGAATCTATGGAAGAAAACACAATTCCATAAGAAATGATACGTCCATAATCCATTGCATAAGGAAGGATATCTTCTGTGGCGCCAAACAGCCTGCATAAAGGTTCCAGAAATAAGTTAAACAAGTTGCTGAGAACCTGAACTTTGCAAGAGCTGCTGAAATTTTAAAAATTACCCAGTCTGCCGTTTCCCGACAGATTCATTCGCTGGAAGACGAACTGGGTACAAAGCTTCTGCACCGCACAACCAGGACCGTTACCCTTACCCCTGCCGGGATCAGTTTTCTGGAAGATGCCAAAAATGTCATCGGCAGGCTAAAGGTTGCCCAACAGAAAATACAGCAGCATCAAAGGACAAGTATACAAATCTTAACCATTGGATGCCAGAACGAAGCCAGCCTTGACCTGATTTGCAGAATACTGAAATCCTGTCGGGAGCAGATGCCGCAGCTTTATCCGTTTTTAAAAGTGATTCCCCACAGGTCCATTTTAAATCTCTTTTATCAGGATGAACTGGATCTGCTGTTTGGTTTCCGGGATGATATCCCAATAAAGAACGACACGATTTATAAGGAATTATTCCGGATACCCTTATGCTGTATTGTTCCCGCTGCACATCCGTATGCTTCCAAGTCCGAACTTACGAAAGAGGAATTATATCCGGAGAATATTGTTGTCTGCAACTCCTATGCCATTCCTTCTAAAGCTGCGGAAATGCAAAATCAGATTTCACAGCATATTCCGCCGGAATCCACTTATATATGTGAAAATCTGCAGGTGCTTCTTACTCTTGTAAGAGCCGGTTACGGCTGCTCCGTACTTGCTCAGATGAATTTTATAAGCTCTGATATCCGTGTAATTCCTCTAAAAAACAGCGACCCTTTGTCCTATGGCGTCTTTTTTAAGAAAAGTTCACAAAGCCCTCTTCTGAAAGAATTTATTTCTATTGTTGCAAATACGCCCCTGCCCCCGATGGCAAAAAATGATGCATAAATAGTCCGGGACGTATAATGTTTGCAGGAAGCCTATTCGTCACTTTCTGGGCTGCCCCGCTTGCTGCTGAAATGATTACTTTTGCTATTGCAGTTATCCTCACTAAAAAACATAACTGCTCTATCAGCAGATTCTTCCAGCGCATAAAAAAAAGAGGCTTCCGGCAAGCTGTCAAACCTGTCGAAAGCCTTTCTTTAAGGCCGCATAAAGAACGCAAGCTCTCTTAAATCTCCTTCAAATTACAGAGACTCCAATTCCATCTCCTCAAAATACGCCCGTATCTTAGCTAACAGACTGAATTTCCCGATCGGCTTCAAAATATACCCGATCGGATCTAGCTTCAAACACTCGGAAATCTTCGTACTGTCAGAAACCCCTGTCAGAAAAAACACCGGCAAATCCTTCAATTCCTCATCCTTTCGGATTTCCTCCAGGGTCTCTTTTCCGTTCATACCGGGCATCAGATAATCTAACAATATCAAATCCACTTTCTGGGAACGCAGGCACTCAAGGGCCGCCTTTCCGCTTTCCGCCATAATCACGTGATAAGAATCCCTCAAAAACGCATATAATAACTGAAGCATGTTTTGATCATCATCTACTACCAGTACTTTTTTCATCTTACTCAACCTTATCTCCCCTTACTTTGTACTTTACTGTTTTACACCACAGAGCTATTTTAGCACATACAGAGCGTTATTCTCAATCCATTGTCTGCAAAAGCTTGTGAATTTCCATTGCACGAAACTTCCATGTATGGTATTTTTCCGCCATTTGAAAACCTGCATCCGCAATGGTCTGCATCTTTTCCTGATTTTTTAACAATTCCTCCGCCAATGCAGGAAGGTTTTCCAGATGCTTTAAATCATAGATGGAAGAATTTTCCCCATGTTTTAAGTATTCATCCAGATAGTCGGAGCTGTCTGTCAGGCACACCGCCCCATTTAACATAGAATTAAAAATCCGGTCATGGCTTCCTGCTTTAAACCATGGCATGACATTTAAGGATATTTTCCCGTCGGCTATTTTCTCAAGGCAGCCTAAGGAATCCAGACCTCCGCCTATGATAATATTTTCTTTCCTGCCGCATTCCAGGTCCTCCCAGCCGTTCCCGAATACATGGACGGGAAGACCGGCTTCTGCCAGCATGCGCACCGCTTCTCCCCTAAAATAAAAGCGGATATACATATCCAGAAAAATCATATTTCCCAGAGTTTCCCTGACTTCATCATGGGTGGCATCCGGGATTTCTTTATAGATGTGCTCCCTTGCCACATCCTCTAACAGCTTGGAAGGGTTTTCCTTTAATTCCTCCAGAATGCCCATATAAAACTGCGTATATTCCTCTCCTGCCCGCTCTATGTAGACACAGAAATTTTTTGGCGGCACATAATTTCCCGTAAATACAATGTCCATAGAGCGCTCACATATAGGCTTATAATCTCCCGAGGGCGTCAGGCTCGTTCCTGCAAGGGGTAAAAAGGGGCCCCTTTCAATTTCCGGAAAATATTCCTCCATATATTTTTCATGGTTTTTATCTATGCTGACATGAATGTAACGTTTCGGCAGATTCCCAAAAAAACGATGATAATAAAAGGGATGGTCCACTACGATATTAATGCAGGGGACATCGAAAGCATCCCAGATATATCCCCCTTGTTCTTTATCATAAATGATCTCACTATCGCCGCATAAACCGTGATAGTTAAAAGTGATCATTACCGTAATTCCTTTTTTTAAGAAAAGAAGAAGCTCCTTAACGCTTTTTTTCTGGTTCTGGTAATCATAAAAGAAGGTTTCATACCCCAGCTCTAAAAAAGTTTTTTCCATCTGCATGGAAAAATAAGCTGTCGTCTCGATATCTCCCTTAAACATAATAATCCTTTGGATCTTTCCTGCCATTTACTTATCTCCCATTCATTTTACTTACGATTTAAATATTACTTGTTGATCTAGAATCGGTATATCTACCATCCATATATCTATCATTTATATGTCCCATCCTCATTTCGGGCCTGCTTATTCTCCCATGTGTTATGGGTTGATCCCTTGTCCCTGATCCTCATCCGAAAACAGGTACATCCCTTCTCCTTCATAAATCACATAGTATTCATCCTCATATACCTTAACGGCGTCCTGCATAACGGTAATATCGCCGTTAAAAAGAGCAGGCTCTTCTGTTCTTGCCAGCAAGAGGAAGGTCTTACCCGTATGATACCCTTCTTTATAATAGAATTTAGGGCTCAACCATTCATAAGGAGCTGAAACGCCGTCCTTACCTCCTAAATTACCTACCCGGATTTCCCCGTTTGATAAATATTCCGTGACGCTGGAATTCCAAAAGGTGGCGTAGCCGAAGGTATACCGGTTTTCCTCCAGAAATTCCATATAGCCGTACCGCTTTTCACAATCGTTATATTTCGTATCCTGCCAAAGCTCCCCGTATAAAGACGCCAAGACCGTAACCGCAGCCAAAGCCCCCATTGCGGGCTTGAAAAATTCCGTTTTACACCTTGCAGACTTAAAATATACGCCAATCAGCAGAACTCCCGTTACATACACGGGAATCCAATAACGGTATTGCTGTAATACATCTGTGAACACCAGCATGTACCAGTTCAGCAGAAAACAGGCATAAAAATAATATAAAAACAGCCGTTCTTTTTTGTTTAAAAGTTCATATCTGTGCTTCGTCAGATACCAAACCACATAGATCATAAACAGGAAAAAGACAAATTTAACCACGTTTACCACGCCTAAGGGCGTTACAACAGGAAGCTCCCTGTAGCCAAAAAACTCCAGCATCATCCGCAGGGAAGAAAGAAAGCGCTCCGGCACCTCCGAAAGGGGCACAAAGCTGACGCCGGAAGTATTATCAAAGCTGTAATGAACTGCCAGATAAAATTTATTAATGAGGAAACCTACGCCTCCAAAGCCCGCCATAAAAAGGGATAACAGAAGCTTGAAGAACAGGCCGCTGTGACGTTTTTCTTTTTTATCAAATCCATAAGAAAAAATAACAGACGCTATCAAAGGCAGATAAAGACTGGCCAGATACCGAAGCCCCGACAATCCTAAAACCAGAGCTCCTACGCACAGCAGCCCCACTTTTATATAGCAGGCATATTTATGAAGAGGCCTGTCCTTAAAAAAGAATTTTAAAACCATATACGTACAGATTACCTGGGAAGTATAAAAGCATCCCAAAAACATCATATCCAGATATTCGTTGGATAAGGGTGCAAAAAGCAAAGCCATGGAAAGCCACAGATTGGCGCCCGTTATTTTAAACTCTTTGGCTGTAAAATAAAAAGCCGCCGCTAAAAGCAAGTCAAAAATAATGATGGAAATCAGTTTAACCGCCCCATAGTCGGAAATAAACAGGAATAAGGGCGTCATAACAAGGTGGGTATAGACGATCCTCACTTCCGTGGAGTAAAACCAGTTTGTTGAAAGTAAATGTCCCTCGTCAGCCAGAAGCTTTGAAAGAAGAACCTCAGCAGCCATGTCAGAATGCATCAGGTTGTCGGGAAAAAAAACAAAATACAAAATAAGACAGAGCAGGGTTATGCCCATAAGCGCCATTGTACCGTATTTTAACAGCCTTCCTGTTTTTGGCCCGTCATTTTTCTGCCCGTCCGCTTTTGGCTTGCCTGCTTTTATATATGAAAATTTTTTCATCGTTCCGAATCCTTGACCTCTCCCCCGGATTTTACAGGGATGTTATTAAGAATATGTTATCTTTTTCTATTCTTTTTGTCAATGAAACTGTGACGGGGACATAAATCGATATCCATGGTTTCCTTCAGTCCTCCGGAAAGATTTATTGCGGTTTCATCCTATCTATATTAAAATACATAATATAATTGCATTTTCCGCAGATGTTTCCGCATTCATACGGCATGATCTACACATTTCGGCGGCACGGTTATCTGCACGCCTTTGGATTCATTACCTGCACTCCGGGATACAGCTTGCGGAATATAAAAGGAGAATTCCATGATAATTCTGTTTCTGCTTATTTTAATAGCCGCAATTGCCGCATACAGGCTCCTTCCCCTATTCGGAGGAGGTCATCAGGCTTTTACCGACATTATAATAGAAAATGTTTCCGCATCCGGCCTCAACAAAGCCGGAGAACTGCAGCTGTTTTGGCTCATTCTGATAACAGGGGCCTTTCTTTTGCTGCTGTCGCTTTTTCTTCATACCCGTTTAGCGGAAAAAAGGGAAACCACAGACAGCTCCATAGACTTTTCCCAATATCGTTTCCCTCTCTTCGGTGGTATTCTGATATTTCCCTTTCTCTCCTATCTGATTGTTTTTCAGAAATTCAGCGTTCCCCTGTTTACGGGACTGTTGATTTTTATATTCTGCCACTTTTTCTGTCAAAAAGAAACAGGCAGAATCCTGTTGATTTTTGTCCTTTCCTATTATGCCCTTACATCTGTACTTACCATTCTGACACAGTTATGGGATGGTATGAAAATTTCTTCCGGGACTTTATATCTTTTCAGCATTCCCACAGGACTTATTCTCTCGGCGGCTTTTCTTCGGTCTGAAAGCAAAAAGAAATCCGTAAATTTAGGAAATCGTCTGATCCTCATCCTGCAATGCCTCCTGCCGGGACTTTTGACAATCTGGCTGGTGGATGATTACCTTTATCAGGGAAAGCTGATACAGGTTCCCTATGCGTTGGGGTATACGCTCTTCTTTCTTGTATTTATTCTGATTTCCGCCATCCTGCTCATCCGGCAGGCAGTCCGTTTCTGGAATGAAAACAGTCATTATTTTATTGGCTCCATAACCCCTATTTTGATTTTTGTCTACCATTCCTTTTGCGCTGCGCCCATGTATGCCCAGCCGGACCAGCATCATCACGGAGAGCAGATGATTCCCTGGAATCAGGTCTTTGATTTCGGACAGAGTCTTTATAAAGAATATACTCCCGTTTCCGGCCTGTTTCCCTTTGTAAACGGCTTTTTCCAAAATCTGTGGCTTGGAAATACCGTAACGGACTATTCCCCCGCCATTTCCATAACAATGGTTATTTTCTGTATTCTTACCATGTATCTGATTTACCGTCATGTGGGAGGCGCTTACGCAACGGCCTTTGCAGTATTTTTTACCCTCCCCTGTTACAACAGACAGTATATGGTACTGCCCGTTCTCCTTCTCCTGACTCTGCCCGGTCTTTTAAAGAAAAAAAATCTCTGGCTGTGGCTATGGATTTTTTCCTGCTTTTTAAGCGGTTTCTATTATCCTCTTTTCGGGGCGGCTTTACTGATAGGGACTTTTCCTTTGGGCATTTATCAGTTTTTTACTTTTATAAAAAGCGGCGGTCTGAAAGGTCGGCTGAAAAAACCGCTTTTTTATATTGCATGGGGAATCCTGATCATCATCGTAACGGAATCCCTGCCTCTCCTCCTAAGAATGCTGCGCCATACTTTAACCTATTCCTCCCAGACTGTTATGGCAGACGGGATTCCTTTATTGGGACAAACGCCCCCGGACGCTTTCATGCCCTATCTGGCGGCTTTTCCCGGCTTACGTCAGGGAGCTTATTTATCCTTCCGTTTCCTTCTTCCCGCAGCGGGAGTCTGGATTTTTTTCTATTGCTTTTACTATGTTATAAAAAAACGCGCTCTGCGCAGTTACGCCCTTTTCTTCATCGCCGGCGCCCTTACCCTGATGGTATCCTACAGCTATACTCTGGTGCGTGCGGATATTGATAAAATTCTTTCCCGCACCTCATACACACTCATTGCCGTTACGGGTATGTTTTTACCGGTTCTTTTAATCCATTACGGAAAAGCAATACCAAAACGCTCCACCCTCTCTGCTTTTATGGGCATATGCTTTGCCCTTCCCATGATGATTTATGCTCAGGTTTCCTGGACAAAAAATCCCGATTTATGGGTTTATCCCGATGGCGAAAGCCAGCTGGTTATGGATGACGCCGCAAAGCTTTTTTCCAGCTATGAAGTACCCGAAACCTTTTTAAAGTCAGAGGATACCGGCCTTCCCGCAAAATATCAGAAGCTTTTAGGTTCCGGTTTTATGGTTTCCGACCAGCTCCATTATATAACCGATTATGCATCCGTAACAGAAAAATGCGAAGCCATTTCAGAGAATATGACTTATATGGCTTTAGACGGTCAGGGATTTTATGACTATTTAGGCATCCGCTGCTCTGCAACAGGCTATATTCCCGCTGCCAGAAGTTACGAAGCCCAAAAAGAAATATGGGATGCCGCATCCCAAAATCTTCCGGTGGTTTTTTATCTCCAGCCCGAAAGCAGTTATTATATCTTCCGCTTTATGTTAGAGGCAGGATATGTCTATTGCGCAGAGGATAAGGCATTTTATCCCTCTTCTTTGTATAACAGCCTGTATGACGCCGATGCTGTCTGTATTTATGACGGCGATGATTACCGGCTCTATGCTCCTGCCACAGATTTTGGTTTAAGCCCGGAGTCCTTTGGCGCTTCCATGGACTCTCTTTCGGAAATATTTGTTGCCGATGCACAAAAAAGCCTGAAAGAGCGGAATCTTCCCGACAGCTTTGAAGGTACCGTTTATGATTTTCTCTATTTAGAGTTTTCCGACACCGCCAATATCCCTGAAGGCTCCCATTTGACCCTTACCTGGTCCGATGTAGAAGGAAACAGCTTTGAAGGCAGCCTTGCAGCCTGTCTCATAAAGGAAGGACAGCTCTTGATTCCCATGGGCATGAACCCTGGCTTCTTTCCTCTATAGAGGATTTTGCCATAACCATAACTGCCCCTGACGGAAATACAGTGTTTTACGAAACCACATATAAAAAGCTGAATGCCTCCGAAGAAGATTCAGCCTTTATAAAAAATCTCTCTCTTATGCAGTTAAATGTTAATAACCGCTGAATGCAAAAACCATTACAAACTTTATACCGTTTTCATCAAGCTTCTATATTGTATATAAATAATCTGCGCAAATACTGCACTAAATATTCCGCATATAATTATAATGCAAAATACACTTCTTATTCCTAATGATACACACATCCGTCCCGCTAAATAAGAAGACAATGCATTTCCTGTAGATGCGGCAGCCCCCATTGCGCCTGCTGCCAAACCGGCATTGTGAGCAAATAGCATTCCTGCATATCCCACAATTATACTATATAATGTTCCGACGAAAAATCCTATTAACATCATACACGCAATAAAGATTTTATCTGAATTTATGGCAATAGCTGTAATTAAAACAATTGTACCCGCCAACGGACAAATTCTGATAATATATGGTGCAGCAATTTTCCTGGAAATAAAAAAGATACATGTTGCTCCAATCATGCCTCCTATCTGGATAATACTAAATACTTTCGTCGCATTACCGTCAGAATATCCAAAAACTGATTTCATATAAATATCCGCCCATGTACTAATAACATTATAAAGAGCTGCATTGCACAATGTTAGTAATAGTAAAACCGCCCCGTGTTTTCCCGCTGTGGGTTGTCTGCAAAATGGAAATATAGGTTTTTTTCCCCGTTTTTCTCTTAATGTTTTAGGAAACCGAGTAATTATCACACAAATTAACATAATCACTGTTGTTACAGAAAATATAAAATAAGCATTCTTCCATTCATAATTTCTTTCAATCAGTACACTCACAAGAAATGGTGTAATAATTGATCCTATCGTAAAAAAAATCTGGCTTAAGGGTAATAGTGATGCCGGATTATCACGAACATCAAACAGAATAGACATTCCTGCTGTATCAACCATTTTGTTTGCAACACCACTTATCAAAGTAATGATACAAAATGCCAAAAACACTGTTACTTGCGGCGCAATAGCAAAATAGATGCAAAGAGTTATACTGCCGCAAAGTATCAAAATTTTTCTTCCAAATCTATCTGAAAGTCCTCCTATAAAGAATGGTACAACTCCCCCAATTACGCTGTTTAACATACTTAAAACTCCAATGGCATATAAATTGACCTCATAATGCTCCAACAAAGAATTTTTTACAGCCGGGAGCAACATATTACTTCCACCTATGAAGGACATCGTCATAAATGAGATTGCAATAGCGCCATAATAACCATTTTTTTGTTGTTTCAAATAATTCTCCTCCCTATTTAGTCAAGTCTTTTTTCCTTATTTTTCAAGGATTTTTTAGTTATATATCTCAGATGAATGAGCCAAGATAATGGACATTTCTTTGTATCTGGTACGAAAATAGAGGTGTTGGGTATACAAAGTAGAACGTCTTCCGTTTCCGCTCTACATGGCCTTGTGTATGCCCCTCCTTCTACG
>Ga0137307_100673_pt1 | contig 40878 bp, 38 predicted proteins | sample NAcewD2O_March_2_FD_97180 | JGI IMG/M metagenome (GOLD analysis project Ga0137307, IMG submission 97180) | Mouse cecal microbial communities from Vienna, Austria - N-Acetylglucosamine amended D2O_March | ecosystem: Host-associated > Mammals > Digestive system > Large intestine > Cecum | place... | reverse complement strand
GGCGTTACTTTCGCCAAAAGCAGCTTTACCTTTCAGCTCAAAGCGCTGATTGAACAGATAGCCTTTATTGAAAAACAGGTAAAAGAAACGGAAACCGAAATCGCTGGCATCATGGAAAAACTGGAATCCCCCATTACAACCATTACCGGGATCGGTAATGTCACGGGCGCTGCCATTATCAGTGAAATAGGTGACATCTCTAAATTTGACAGTCCCAGAAAACTGGTGGCCTTTGCCGGGCTTGATGCCACGGTTACGCAGTCGGGCGAATTTGAAGCAGCCCACAATGTAATGAGCAAACGCGGATCACCATACCTGCGGAAAGCCATTTTTCAAGCCGCCCTGGTCGCCGCCTTTAAAGACCCTGTATTAAGTGCCTATTACCAGAAGAAGAGGGCGGAAGGCAAGCATCATTTAACCTGCATCGGCGCTGTGGCAAGAAAAATGTGCAACATTATTTATGCTGTTGTGAAGAATAATCAGCCTTATGTTCCAAAGGCTTAAATCCTTTTCCCTTTCCAGCCTGCCTGACAGCAGGTCTTGTTGTTGTACTCTTTTTTCTATTAAATTTTCTTTTGATTTTTTCATTTATCTACTTGACTTTTAATAGTTGGTCTTTCTTTGAGGGTGCGCGCTTCCCTATAACCTTATTATACTTATCTGTTATCGTCTGTGCCGTCAAGACAAAAAAAGTGTGAACATGAAATTTAATAATTTCCACTCTGAATATCCCGTACAATCATGCGTTTTAGCTTATCCTGCAAGGTTTCTCTGCTTGTTTCGCTAAAGTGGCACGTCACAAAGTAGGTCGTTCTGCCTATGGTCTTTACAAAGTGCGGTCGGCGTTCCTGTGCCTGTTGGTTCTCATTATTTTTTGGCATATACATAAATCTCCTTTACATGAAAAGAGGGCATACAGAGTAATCTCCATACGCCCGCTGTTGTTAGTGGCTGTCTGTTCCCTTATCCGCATGAAATTGACATTGCGGTTTCCGGCATATATACTTGTTGCTTACTGTCAAATAAAGGTAAACAGGGCAGAAAAAATGTTGTATCAATGCAACGGATAAGAGAGGTAATAAGCATGGGAAAAATGATAGTGCTGACGTTTTCGGACAGTGAGGAAACAATCTTTAAGAGGGCGGTTTCCCTCTTAGCAGACGAATTACAGATTGAAGCGGAACAACAACCTGTTTCCTTGCCTGTATTGTCCTTTCAAGGTGGAAATACTGCAACATCAGCGCAGGGTGTTGCGGGATAGGAGAGATGTGCGCCTTACTCGGATTGGGCCGGATTGTAAAAACCCGACTTATCTGAAAACGGTGTTAGGTAGGCGTTGGGTACAAGTTCAGTGCTGACGCTACAGAAAACGGTACTTTGTAGAACGTTCTTTTTCTAACTTTGGGCAAAAAATATGCACCATGCTAATCTTCACATGGTGCATACTCCCGTAACAATTTACGCACAACAAAATTATTTACTACGCAAAAGACCTCTGTTGATTGCGCCGTACAAGTCTGTTCCATTTTGCTCCTTATTCCCTGTCAGAAGCTTTTCCAATTTTTCCAGAAAAGATACATAAAACTGCCTTTCCTTTACAAGTGCCTGTTGTTCTTCAATACTTATAACCCGATTAGGTTCTAGAGGATGGTCAAAATCATATAAAGCTTTTTGAGTAGCCCGCATTGCAGACTCCACGGAATTACCCAAAATGTCCGTACTATTCGACAACCCGTAATAATGGGCTATAATTTGCTGTATGTGCATATCTGTTATATGAGTCCGTCCATTCTTAGTTTCACCCAATCCGTTTACTCCAACTTCTTTCACTGTCTCCATCCAAGCATCTTTTACAGATTGTGGAGCATTCGGTCCAGCACTCTGTAGCACACGTTCCTCAAAATCCGTTGCCGCTTCATCTCGAAGCCGTTCTTCATTCTTTTCGGTTACATATTGTGCAAATGTAGGAGTCCCGTTACTTTTCTGCATATTTTCGTATGATATGATATTCTGCCGATAATTAGAATTAACCTGCATATACGCTACCCCCATACAGCTTAATGTATATAAAAAGTAATATTCATTGTATTCCACGGTGAATTTGCAGATTTGGAACTAGCCTTAAATGTTCCGGCTTCAAAACCATAGCTGTTCTCATATCTCCAAACGCAAGCCCATCCATCGATTATACGATCATTATCAAGGTCTATCGCTTTTTTAGATTTCAAGGTCATATTAGTGCTGTTAAGAGTGGCTGAGCGTGTTTTTGCATACCCGATCTCAATCGTTTCAACTTCCAACCAAGTCCCGCCGTGATCCAATGTTGTACCAACCTGCGCAAATGACCCCGAACGTTGAATAACTTCTGTTCCACCTTTTTCAGAAGATACGGAATACACATAAAACTGTGTCAATGCAGGAGCCGCATCACGCGGTTGTATTTCCGCAGCACTTACAGGAATAACATTAGCAACCAACAACGTACTAACCAACATAACACTTAATAACTTTTTGAATTTTTTCATTTTTCACTCATCCTTTCTATAGTTAAAATATCTAATCAGCCTCGCATATCAATATGTTGTGTTATCTTTCTTGTTTTATATAAATCTGATTACCCCCTTTCACACACTTTCCACAAATATAGATATGCGTAACTGAATGATTTACTTTGTAATTATCCACTATCTCACTTTATACTCATATTATTTATCGGTCAGAAAATGAATATTTTAATATATTTCCATCCAAGATTCACTTTATAATGACATATCATGCGCCTTTGACCTCTCCTTTCTCTGCTCTGTCGGCGGTATTGCCTGCTCTACACAACGCTTGACGGTTTCAGCTTCAGCAACTTCATCTTTCAGCTTGCGCATTTCCCGATAAAGGCGGTCTTTCTGTGCGGTTAGGTCTGCAACCTCAGCTTTCCACGCTTTCGGTCTTAGCTTGGTGTCGCTCCCTAAATGCTCTTTCAGATACCTTTCCGCTCGGTCATACAGTGCAAGTTCGGTGCGGTAGCGTTCCGCATAATCCTCCTGCTTTTTCGGCTTGGTCTGTTTGTATGCCTTGTGGTAATCCCGATACTGGAGATAGTTTTCCGCTTGGTCTATCAGTTCTTTTCGCTCATGGAGTAGCTTTTCTGTCTGCTTTATCTCGCTGTTGGTATTCCAGTACCGTTTTTTCATTTTCGATAGCGTTTCCTGCAACTCGGACAGGGTGGAAATGTTATTGACCTGTAAGAAGCTGACCGCCTTTGCAAAGGTTTTCAAATCCCGTATTTTCCCGTAACGGCTGTCTGGCTGTCCTGCCTGTTGCATGGCGGTATTCAGCAGTTCAAGGAGTGTGGGCGGCTGTGGGGAATGGATAGGAACGGAATGGAATGGATTGATGGATTGGCTGTCTTTTTCTGCCGACTTTTCCTTTACCCATTTTTCCAGTCCGGCAATCCGGCGTTTGACTTCTTTCAACAGCCTGTTCTGTTCCCTTATCTGACGGTTTTTCTCGCCTTTCTCGGTCACAATGCCCTTGCGCTCCATTTGGGTAGCGGCTACGCCCATGTGTACGGTCGGTATCTGTTCTATGCCCTGTCGCTCGTAGGAACGGTGGTCTATCCTCTGCGGGATATTCTGCTCCGCAAGGTACTTGTTCGTAACGTCTGCCCATGCCCGCCGCCACACTTCGGCTTTGCCTTTGTCATTCCAGTCCATAAGGTCAATCTTTCTTACTTTGTAATTCCCGCTTTTTAGTTTTATCCGCTGACCGTTTTTGTCTAAGATGTATTCCTTTTTTGATTTCGCGCCCCATTCGCCGGACTGTTCCAGTGGTCGCATGGTTAGCATGATGTGGGCGTGCGGGTTTCCGTTGTTCTTGTCATGGATAGCTATGTCCGCACACATTCCGGCAGACACAAAGTTGTCCTGCACATACTCACGCACAAGCCGTATCTGCTGTTCCCTGTCAAGCTCTCTTGGGAGTGCGGCTTCAATCTCCCTTGCAAGCTGTGAGTTCTTTGCTTTCTCGATTTTCTCAACGGAGTTCCAAAGGGTGGAACGGTCTGCAAATTCGGGCGGGGCGTGGGGCGGCAGTAGTATCTCTGTATGCACAATGCCCTTTTTCCTCGTATAGTCATGGGTAATCCCGTCATACTCGTTTGTGATTTTTTCCCCGCTTCGGTAAGCGGCTGAACCAACCGCTGACAGTTGGCTTTCCGCCCCTCGGCTGAATATATTGATAGTGCAATGGTAAATCGCCACGCTTTCAGCCTCCTTTCGGGTGGCACATTTTAAACTTTGTGGACAGGCACGCCCCGCACTTTGGGGTGTGCCTGTACGCAAAGTACACTAAGGGGTAGGGCGGTACGCCCGTAGGGGAATAGTCGTTTCCCCTGTTGGCTGTCGCAAGACAGACAATGCCCTCTGCAAGAGCCCTCGGAGAGCGCACGCACCGGAACGGTGTATAAGTGCGCCCTTGTCTGAAACAAGGGAGATTTAATTCTCCCCCTTTGGCTTTTGCGTCCGGCGTAAAAATTCCTGCGCCTGTGGTGTCTGCAAAGCGGTTTCAAGCAAGCCTTTTATCTGCTCGTTTGTGTACTGTTCCGGCTGTTCCAACAGGCTTTCCAGTATCGCCCCACGCTCTACAAGGCGGTGCGTCCTTATCTTGCGTTCCTCGCTCTTTTTCTGGTTGAGCAGTTTTTTCTTCCTGTTCTGCAACTGCCGTATTTCTTCCTCTGCTTTTGCAATCTGCTCGTTGATGTTCCCCATGCGTTCCCTCCTTTCTGTGCTGTGGCTGTTTGTAGGATATTTGTGTAAAAGAAAAAGACATCTTCCAGTTTGAAAATGTCTTTTTCAGATACGCAACTATTCAATTTTTGGTGGTTAGATTTTATTCACTTCCGACATAAGCCGTATGCCGTCATGCAATCCTAATTTGTAAGCAACCTTTCCGTATGCCGCCCCGTTTGCATTTATGGCAGTAAATACTTTATCAACAATACGTTTTTGCTTCCTATCCAGTCCGGCTTTTTCCAGTTCACTATATGCCATGTTCTGCTCTTTCAGCGTGGCGCGGTAATAGCTGTCTATTTTTGCGGCTCTGTCTAAGGCTTTAATCGTCCTTATCCTTGCAAGTAATTCTAACAAACTCTTTGTATTTGTTTTTCTCATGTTTGTACTCCCTTTGCAAAATCCTGTTAAAGTTCCACAAGCAAATTGTCAACTCCCGTCTTTTCAGCAAAATAAAATCGTTTGTCTAAAAGTTCTTTTCGCTTTTCTTCCGGCAGACATTTTAGTATGTCGTCATAATCCATATCCGCCATAGGTGTGTCTGATGACAGATTGATAAGCTGTGTATGTAACCATTCGTCCCAAAGGTCATCAAACAGACTTTTGCTGTTATAATAGCTGTCCATAGTATCAAAGCCAAAAGGGAACTTAAAATATTGCAATTTAACAAAACCGTATTTACCGGCATTAAGGATAATTAACCCCTCATTGTCGAACAGTTCAGAAAATGTGTCTGCGACCTTTTGACAGTTTATTATTTCCTCGTCTGTAATATATGTTTTGGCTTTATCCATAGTTCCTCCCATAATCTTCTACCTTGCGGCACTCGACTTCAAATATATTTCCGTCTTGAAGCAAAACTGTGAATATGCCTTTTTTATCATTTGTTTCAATGTCCCTTATTCCTATCTCATCTGCGTCGTTCAGTAAATCAAAAACTTTATCTTTGAGGTAATCAAGTTTTTTGTTCCTCGTTTTCATTCTTCTCCTTTCTTTGAAAACATATGTTCCTGTTACTAGTATTATAATACTTGTTGCAGATTACAAAAACACTATAACAAGTTTAAAATAGAATTGCAAGAAAAACAGATTTTAATTTATCGACAGGAGATGACAAAAATGGACAAACTGGATAAAGAATATGGACAGTTAAAAATACGTTTGTCTGAACTGATAAAGGACAGAGGACTTAACAGAAATCAAGTGTCTATCAAGGCGGCAATGAACTGGAAACAAGTAGATAGATATTGTGACAACGATATTTCCCGCCTTGACATATTTGTTTTATGCAAACTATGTACAGCTTTAGAGTGTAATATCCAAGACTTATTATTATTTATTCCTGCTGATAATAAGCCGGACGGATAGGGCATTTACACGCCCAAGAAAAAACGTATGTTTCTGCATTTAGTGTTCTAATACTTGTTTAGGATTACCAAGACTCTACAACAAATATAGAATTAAATTGTTTAAAACCTACAAGAATACTAATTGCAGAGGTGGAAAAGTGGAAGATAATTATGGTCACATGGAAATCCGGCTGAATGAATTGCTAAAGGAAAAAGGGTTGAGTAAAAATAAGCTGTCGCACAAGGCAGAAATGAACTGGAAACAGATTGATAATTACTGTACCAACAGCATTACTCGCTTAGATGTATTTGTTTTATGCAAACTCTGTACTGTCTTGGAGTGTGGCATAGAAGATTTGCTTGTTTTCTATCCACCCGAAAAGCAGTAAATTTTATTTATCAAATCCATTCAGCAGATTCAAAGTCTGGGATTCTGTTATGTTTTTTAACTGCATTCCCAGACTTTCATTCTGCATTATCCCCGCTTTTTTCTGAATTTCGATTATCGCAATTCAAGAGTTTCGATTTTCGCAATTCAAGAATTTCGATTTTCGCAATCTAATAATACTGATATTATTCAGACTGATTATAGTCATACTTATCATATCAATCAATCCTTTCCCTTCCTTTCCTTCCCCTCCCTAGTCGGTGTCGGTGGCAAAGTTCTTGACGTAGATAATGTTTGGTTTTCCCATTCCCTGTCTTACGCTCTCGATTAGTCCTATTCCTTTTGCGCTGTCAAGTTCCGCAAGCAGTCTGACCGCCTTGCCGCTTGCACAACGGAAACGCCCCTGTATCTCGCCAATCGTGAAGTAGAGGTATATGCGCCCCTGTTCATCAATCCACCCGTTTTTCAGTGACAGTTCCATGCGGTCAATCAGCATACCATAGAGCAGTTTTGCGTCTGTGGAAAGCGTCTGAAAGCGGCTGTCGGTAAACAGCAGCTTCGGTATGCGGTAAAAGGCGTGCTGTTCGCCCTGTTTCCCGTAGAAGTAATCAAACGGCATTTTCCCTTTCTCCTTTCCCTGTTTGAGTAGCGTTTTCCTGCCGTTCCCATGTGCGGGTAAAGAAGAATACCCTTTTGCGGTTCGGCTCTGCGTTTCCCCTGTTGGGATAGCAGATTTAAAGGCTGAAACGCCCGTATCGGCACAACCTTACCCCGTACCATGCAGACGCTTTGTAGCCTGTGCTTTCTGTTCCTCGGTCAAGGTCACTGTGCGCTCTTTGGTTCGTATGCTGACAAAGTTCCTCGGCATGGCGTAGGTCTTTCCGGCGGCGGTCTGCGCTATGCACTGGAAGTCCTGCGGGTTCTTTTCCACAAGTTTATCCATTTTCCTTATCCACGCCGGATAGGACGTGTAGAGGGTGGCGGTGGTTTCATCAGCGCAAAAGCTGATATGCACTTCCTGTTCGCATTTTAACAGTTTCATGGTCTTGGTGTCCTCCTTTCCTGTGGGTTCTGTGCTTCGTTTTCCCTGTTCGGTTAGGAAAAACGAAAAGACCGCAACAAACGCCGCAGTCTTTCCCACTCAATGATATTCTGTTGTCTAAATCGCTTCTCGGAGTGCGGCTTCTGCCTTTAATCTTGCCCTGCGCTCCTTGTCATACTGTTTCTTGCGTTCTTTCCTTGCCTTTTCCTTTTCCTGCTCGATTTTTTCCCAATCGACAGGCTCGCTTACATTTGGCAGTCCGATTTTGCCGATAAAGTTGAAATGTATCTCAATTTCCTGTGTCCTGTGGCTTCTTTTTTCCCCGTACACTGGCTCATGTATTAGCACTCTGTCTATAAATTCGTTCAGCATGGGGGTTGTGATTTCGTCAAACTCACTGTATTTCTTCACAAGCCGCATGAATTTGTCTGTCCTTATCTCGTTTTCCTTGCCCTGTGCTATGATGTTGTCAAGTTCTTCCGTCCTCGCTTCAAGGGTGCTTAATTCGCTGTCATAGTCCGCAAGAAGCCTTGTAAAGTGCCTGTCGGGTATCTTCCCCGTTGCGTTGCCCTCGTACAGTTTCTTGATGAGGTCGTTAAGTTCGTCAATCCGTTTTGCGGCGGTGCGTTTCTCATTCCGGCTGTCTGTTATGATGCGCTCGCTTTCCTTGTCGTCCATTTCACGCACTGTATTGAGAAATTCTTCCTCATGCTCCAGCGCAAAGCCGCATACCTCACGAATGGAAACAGCGATAAGGCTCTCAACTGCCGACACTTTCACGCTGTGGGCGGTGCATTGCCTGTGTATGTTGCGGTAGTTGCCGCAGGTATAAAGATTGTCGCTGTCGTAGATTTTTCCGTTCGCCCTGTGCTGTGACTGTGGGCTTCGGTAGTACATTCTGTGTCCGCAGTCGGCGCAGTAAAGCAGTCCTGTTAGACGGTTCGTATATGTGCCGTTTGGCACTTCCTTACGGATTGTCTTTCTCGCTTTCTGTGCGGTATTCCATGTTTCCTCGTCAATGATTGCTTCGTGGGTGTTGGGGAATATCATCAGTTCTTCGGGTTTCGCCTTACGCCTTTTCTTGGTCTTAAAACTTTCAAGGACGGTCTTTCCCAAAACAGTGTGCCCCATGTATTCCTGCTTTTCCAGTATGTAGCATACGGCGGTGTTAGACCATGTGTAAGGACTTGTAAAACTTTTGCTATGGTTGTTTTCGGGGCAATGCTCGGCGGCATAGGCTGACGGGATAAGGACACGCTCGTCTGTCAACTGCCTTGCAATCGCTGACACACCCACGCCCTCAATCACAAGCCGGTATATCCGGCGCACTACCTCGGCGGGTTCGGGGTCAATGATTAGGTGCTGCTTATCCTGCGGGTCACGCAGATAACCATAGGGAACGCTTGGGGAAACACGTTTCCCCTCCTGCATTTTGGCTTTGAAGATTGCCCGTATCTTTTGGCTTGTGTCCTTTGCGTACCATTCGTTCATAATGTTTAGGAACGGCGTAAAATCGTTGTCGCCCATTGTTTCGCTGTCTACGCCGTTGTTTACCGCTATGAAGCGCACACCCTTTTCGGGGAACATGATGTCTGTGTAAAAGCCGACTTTTAAGTAATTCCTGCCTAGCCTGCTCATGTCCTTTACAATCACTGTGCTTACATTGCCCGCTTCAACCTCGGCTATCAGTTTTTGAAAACCCTCACGCTCAAAAGTAGTGCCGGATATGCCGTCATCAGTAAAATGCCGGATATTGGAAAAACCCTGTCTTTTTGCGTATTCCTCTAAATACTGTTTTTGGTTTATGATACTGTTGCTTTCGCCCTGTTGTTCATCATCTCGTGACAGTCTTTCGTAGAGGGCGGTAATCTTTGCGCTGTTCGTCATTGTAAATTCCTCCATTTCTCGCTATAATAAAGCTGATTTCAGCTTGGGGAAAAGGTGGTCTTTTCAAAAACTCACACTTTTTCCGTCCTCTTTAAATATACCCCTTCGGGTCTGTGACAACATAGCTGCTGTGCATTTGCATAAGCGACGGTTTGACGAAAAACCTTGTCTTGCCGCTGCCGGAACCGCCGATCACAAGGATATTTTTGTTTCTTGCATATTTCGGCTGCTTCGGGCGGCTGTTCATGGTGAGCCGTTCCGTCTGTGTCAATGGGATATTGTTCTCAAATACCGGGTCGGTGTACGGCTTTATATCGTCGGCGGTTCCCCATGAAGCGTTTTGTCAAGTGTTTTTTTGAGTTATTGACGCAAGCTCTTGTTAGTGCGGCGGGAAACGGGGCAGGAAAAGGGGCGTAAAACGCGCCTGTGGACGGTTAGAAGCCGTTTTCGTGGGTAGGTACTATAAAACCCTTGCCCGGTGGTTTTTCGTGTCTGAAACGCCTTAAAAATTAAGCCTTTTCAAGCCCTATTGCGTAACATTCCATTCTGTTCTTTGGGAGAGGTCGGGGGCGCGGGGGCAGAGCCACCGCATAACCTACCGCCCGCCGCCGAAGTAGTGCAGACGGTTTTGCCGTTAGAATGGAGCAGACGAAAACGGGGCAGGATTTTTTTATCCTGTTCCCCGTTTTCGGCGGCGAAATGGCAACGGCAAAAATCCAGACGGTCAAGGGTTTAAGAGTGGAGATTTTTTCGCGCTCTTTGCGAAAAAATACTACTCGTCCCTTGACTGTCTGGATAGTCGGAACGGACGTAAAACAGGGATTGTTTTTCATAATTGAGCATGGTATAATTTCTCTCGGTGCAAACCGATAAATCAAAACTTATAGGTATGAAAGGAGCAACAACAAATGAAACAAACAAATAAATTATTTCAAAAAGAATTTTCGTTAAAATTCCCCCTGTCTGCCATAAATCGGAAAACTATCGTTTTACTGACAGGCTTTATACTGCTATTGACTTGTACCATAACAGGATGCGGAAGTAACAGCCAGCAACAGTCAACACTTCCTGTTACAGAACCGATTCCAATAGAAAATCCTGCACAGGAAGAACCAGCACAGGAAACTCAAAATCAGTCTGTGCCGGAACAACCAGACATGGAACAGCCCTCACAAGCTGAGGACAACCAGTCCCAATTTTCCCCTAGCACTCAGTCTATCCCCGAAGAAGTGGAAGCTGAAACTGAAACTGTAGCCCCATCCCCAGATGTATCATCTTCTTCACCCTCCTATTTGGGTACATGGCAGATAACTTCATCAACCTTTGGTGCCTACAGTGCCATGTCAGAGGAAGATTGCTCTGCGCTGATGGGAACCCGTTTTGAATATTTTAATGATTATGCTATATATGATAACCAGAACCGTCTGGATTCCCCCCAATATATTGAAAGCATTCTGACCGCAGATGATTTTTTATCCATCTATCAAGGCACTAGTCTGGAAACGCTGGGAATTTCCAAAGATTCCATTCAAGTAGTGGCTATAGAAAATGCAAGCGGCATTGGTGATACTTTTTATATAAAAGACGAAAACACTCTGATTATTCCGTGGGATGGTGTATTTTTTGAAGTACAACGAGTCAGCTCCGACAGCTGATTCCGCTGTGTATAGGTTCCTCAAAAAAACTGGTAAATGAAAGTCCAAAATAGGGCGGCGGTGATTATCCGCCGCCTTGTCCGTTATCGCTCCATATCCTGCTTTCTGTGGGGCTGTTGTTCCCGCTGTTCCTGCCGCAAGATACTGTAAACGCTCTTTCTGATTTTCTCGGCTTCTTTCACTTCCTCTTTCAATGCAAGATACCGCTGATTAAGCGTTTTCCTCTCGGCGGTCAGCTTGGTGTATTCTTCTTTCCATGTCCTTGTCGGGATTGTGGTCTTGCCGTTCATCACGCCTTTAAGATAATCTTTCGCCGTTGTGAATAGGATTTGCTCGGCTTCGGTCAGCGGCTTCTTTCCCTTGTACTTGAAATAAATGTCGGCTTGCTCTAAGTGCTTTTTCAGAGTGGCAAGCCGCCGTTCAACGGGTTTCAGTTTCCCTTGAATGTCCAGTTGTTCCCCTGTCATGGACTTGAATTTTTCATCAAGCCCCGCCATATCCATGATGTTATTGGTTTGCAGGAAATTCAGCATTTTCGCCGCGTCCTTGAGGTTATACAGCGATTGCGAATATCCCTGTTTTCCTGCCTGTGCCTTGCGTGACAAAATGCCTTGAATGTAGCCGGCAAGGGTGGGCGGCCCGGTGTTCTCCTGTTCCTCTTTCAACCAGTCTTGCAGTTTGGAGATACGCGCCTTTAACTGCCGCAACTTCTGGTTAGTCACTTCGATTTCGCGGTTAAGGTCGTCGCACCCGGTGCGGATGCCGCGCTTCTCCATAGCGGAAGCGGCAACGCCTAAATGGATGGTGGGTATCTGGTCTATTCCTTGCCGCTCATAACTGCGGTGGTCTACGCGCTCCACGTGTCCGTTCTGTTCTAACGCTTGATTGAAAAGCCCCGCCCATGCCGCCCGCCATTCCTCGGCTTTGGTCTGCTCGTTCCAGTCGGTAGCGGGAATGGATTTGCATTTGTACTGCCGCTTTTTCGGGTCATAGATTTTATTCCCGTCCCTGTCAAGAATGTACTCCTTTTTCTGTTTCGCTCCCCACTCGCCGCCCTCGGCAAAAGGGCGCATTGTCAGCATGATATGGGCGTGGGGGTTGCCGCCGCCTGTGTCGTGTAGGCATACATCGGCGCACATTCCCGCCGCCACAAAATGCCGTTTCACATACCCGCGGACAAGGGAAATGCTTTGCTCCCTCGTCAGTTCGCGGGGTAAGGAAATTTCAATCTCCCGCGCAAGCTGGGCGTTTTTCGCTTTCTCGACTTTCTCAACCTCGTTCCACAAAACCGCCCTGTCTGAAAAAGCGGCGGGAGCATGGTCGGGGAGTAAAATCTCGGTATGGACGACACCGCCTTTGTGGGTGTAGTCGTGGGTCATTCCGTCAAACTCATTTGTGATTTTTTCTCCCGCCCGGTAAGCGGCGGCGGCAACAGCGGATTTGCCCTTGCCGCGGGATATGACTTTGATACTGCAATGGTAGATTGCCACGCGCCGCGCTCCTTTCTGCGGGTAACTCCCGCCGTTTCCTTTTGTGCCGGCAGGCACAAAACGCTGTCTGCAAGACCGCACATACCACATTTATGTGGTATATAAATGCGCCCTTGCTTTTAAGCAAGGGTAGGGGCATAAGCCCGTTACCCTTGCAAGCCGCCCAAACCGCCTGCGCCGCCCTCGCGGGCTGTATGGGCGGTTCTGGCGGCGGGCGGCGTGTTACCCTGTGCCGCCGTTTCCGCGCCCTGTGCGAGGGCTATGGGGGCGTTCCGGGCGGTCAATTCGTCCAGTATGCGGCGGGCGTGGTCGGCAGCTACGGTCTTTTCAAGGAATGTCTTGAATTGTTCCTCTGTCAGCGGTATCGTGTCGGGGACAAGGCTTTCAAAAAGCCCCATGCGGCGGCATAGGCGTTTTGTCCTGTCTTTGCGCTCCTGCGCCTTTTGCTCCTGCACAAGCTGTCTGCGCCTGTTTTCAAGCTGTCGGATTTCTTCCTCAATGCTCGTGATTTTTTCTGCTTTGGTCTTTGCCACGGGTCAATCGCTCCTTTCGTTTTTTGTGTGGAATGGATAGGATAGGAATGGATTTTTACAGACAATCGGTTGCCCGTTTTATTCCTGCTTATCGGCAAGTATCATTTTCAGCAGCTTGTCGCGGAATGTTTCTGTGCCGCTGTGGTTAAAAAACACCTCCGCAACAATGGTCTGCCCGTTCCTGTGGGTCGTGATGATACCGTCCGGCTTTCGGGGCGGGATGGGGGTTTTGTTCTTTTCTGTCAATGGGTCGCTCCTTTCTGTGGGCAATGCCTGCTATGCAGTCAAATGTCTGCTGTGCAGGCATGGAAAAAGGGATTTCCCGTAATTGGAAAATCCCTTTTAGCTTTTGGCTGTTTGGTTTTACTGTGCGGTTGCGACGGCTTGCGCCTTTTTCCTTGCCCGGTATCCCCGCGCTTTGATACGAATTTTGCTGTAATCATTCATGTGCATACCCTCCTGCGTCAATATATGTGATGCTTACAGTTAAGATTATGCACCTCATGACGATCTCACGTACTACATCCATTTATATTGTTTCCATTTATACTGCATCTATCATTATAGAAACGTTATCCATGTACAACGTGATCCCAATATAGCGAATCTTTTTTGATCACGCGGCGCTGCACATCTCTCACTGATCAAATCCGTGGATCCAGTCGGATCTTAGATAATAGACCAGATAGATCACAGAGCTGATCGCCCACGTGATCGGATACGCCCAATAAATATATCCAATTTCGCCAGTCAGCCGCATCACCATTATAATATAGATAATTCTGATCACACACCATACCGACAGCATCACACACATCGGCACAAATGCCTTACCGGCACCGCGGCAGACAGCCGCTATCGAATGTGAAAATGCCAGCAGGCAGTAAAACAGCGCAACCGTGCGCGCCTGCTGCACCCCATAAGCAATCACACCCGGTGTCTGGTCAAAGATACCGATCATCTGCGGTGCAAAAGCAAAGTAACCGATTCCGATCACCTCTGCCAAGAGCACTGCGGCAAAAATGCTGAACCTGGATCCTTTTTTTGCACGGTCATACTGCCTTGCGCCAAGATTCTGACTGATAAACATGGTACTCGCCATATTAAAACTGGTGATGGGCAGAAATGCAAACCCTTCGATCTTTGCATGTGTGCCATAAGCCGCCATCGCCAGCTTTCCGAACGAATTGATCTGTGACTGCACGATGACATTCGCGAAAGCGATCACGGAATTCTGTACGCCGGATGGCAGCCCGTAGCGGACAATCTCTGAAAGCATGTCACGGTGAAAGCGGATTTTACGCCATTCCACGGTAAACAGATTCCCCTTGCGCAGCAGATAGATCATGCACAGCACCACGCTTGCCATCTGGGATAACACGGTTGCGGCTGCGGCGGACCAGACACCCCAGCGGAATACGGCAAGAAACAGTAAGTCCAGCGCAATGTTCAGCAATGATGAGAAAATCAGGTAATACAGCGGTCTCCGGCTGTCCCCGAGCGCGTTGATGATACTCCGGCAGATATTATACATGACCAATGCCAAAGAGCCTAAAAAGTAATACCGAAAATAGGCAACCGCCTCCGGCATCACTTCCGGATCTGTCTGCATCCATACAAGAAACGTCGGCGTAAAGGCAACACCCACCACGGTAAGCACGATCCCGCTGACGATTCCGAATGCCATCATCGTATGTATGGCACGAGAAACCTCGTCTTCTTTTCCTGCTCCGAAATAGCGTGAGATCACCACGCCCGCTCCCATCGCCGTTCCCATAAAAAAGCTCGTCAGGAGAAAAATCAAAGTGCCGGAAGACGTCACCGCCGCCAACGCGTTTGTTCCCAGGCATTTTCCCACAATAAAAGCATCTGCCGTGTTATATAGCTGCTGAAAGATCTGACTGAGTAGAATCGGCAGGGCAAATCCGGTCATCATTGCATAGGGGTTTCCCTTCGTCATATCCCTTGTCCCGCTGAAATTCTTTTTTTGTACTGTACCGTCCGATTGATTCATGTTCCATTACCCTCACTTGTCACGAAATGATCGTTGCGCGAACTCCATGATCTAAGGAAACACTGATTAAATCAGTGTTTCCTTAGAGCCTTTGGCGGATGCGCACGGATTTGCAGCGGTTTATGCTGCTTCGCAGCGCAAATCCGGCGCGGAAACGCTTTAATCAGCGTTTCCCTAACAAAACATATGCTCATTATAACTGACACACGATACCTTATGCAATCCTTCCTGCCCATTTAGAATTTGTGCAAAATTACCAAAATCGAGCGGGCTGAACCAAATATCATCGTAAAACCTTGACACAATGACAGCGTGCAGTATAATAATTGATGTAACAAATCAACGGGAACAACTGTAGCTGCTTTTGATAGAATGGTTATCCAGGCTGACTGCTATTATTTTACATAATCGATTATCGTCCGGCCGTATGTGAATCTTTATTTTTCAAATTCAATAAATCCTCCACTCAAAGCACTGCCGTATCTTCTGTCGCGAGCGCGATTTCTATCTTTTGAAATGTAATCTCTCAATACCCCAACACGATATTTTTAGCCTGTTCATCTCATAGCAGAATCCGCTGTCGGAACATCCGGATCCTTTTATCGGCGCAGATTGTTACCAACAGAGGGGAGAGTTTACAGAATGAACAAAAAGGAAAATATTGAAAAGAAACTAACAACTTCTATATTCAAAGTATCATCCATCATTGCAGGATCGGCGCTTTTGGCTCTGATCGCCCTGATCATCATTTCCAACCGTTATTCTTATGCGTTACAAAATTTCGGTTTCGCACAGGGCGACATCGGCAAGGCAATGTTTGAGTTTGCTGACATCCGTTCCTCGCTCCGCGCCGCAATCGGTTACGACGATCAGGATGCCATTGATGCAGTTGTAAAGCAGCATGACGACAAAATGGTCGTATTCGCCGAATATTTCAGACAGATCGAAAATACGATCGTATCCGACGATGGCAGAAAGACCTATGACGAAATCAAATCGGAACTAGACGCATACTGGGCACTTGATCAAAGGATCATGGAGCTCGGCGCGACAACGGACCGCGAACTCTGCGCACAGGCACAGGAGCTGGCTATGAACGAGTTGTCGGCCGCCTATAACAGCATTTATGACAAGCTGGAAGCACTGCTGAACGTCAAAGTCGACGAAGGAAAAAGTCTCGCCCAGACTCTAATGATCTTTCAGTGGATCCTTGCAGCATTGATCCTCTGCGTGACCGCATTTGCACTGTATATGTCCACCAAAATCGGCAAAAAGGTTGCAAGAAGAATTTCGGTTCCGTTAGGAGACCTCGGTGAACGTCTCAAAACATTTGCCAGCGGAGATCTCTCCACCCCGTTCCCCGTCATTGAAACCGGCGATGAAGTCGAGGATATGGGAGCAGACGCAAGGGAGATGGCTGATAATCTTGACGCCATCATTATCGATATCGGTACGGTCCTCGGTGAGATGGCAAGCGGTGATTATACGGTCAGATCGCAGGCTTCGGAACGCTATACCGGAGATTTCCAAAAACTGTATGCATCCATGCGCGGCTTAAGGGATCAGATGACTGAGACATTATTATCCATCGGTGAAGCTTCCAATCAGGTGTCCGCAGGTTCGGATGAACTGGCAACCGCATCCCAAAGTCTTGCGGAGGGTGCTACCGATCAGGCCCATGCAGTTTCCGAACTGCATGCATCCATTTCCAATATCACGGAGGCAATGGCAAAAAGCGCGCAGAGCGCGGATGAAGCCTATACAAAGGCACAAGAGTATGCAGACGAAGCCGATAACAGCCGTAAGGAAATGGATACGATGCTTGCCGCCATGGCGCGCATCAATGAAGCTTCCACCAAAATCGGTGATATTATTTCCGAGATTGAGTCAATTGCAGCGCAGACCAATCTCCTGTCACTCAATGCTTCTATCGAAGCGGCTCGCGCCGGAGAAGCCGGACGCGGTTTCGCAGTCGTCGCGGCTCAGATCAGGGAACTTGCCGATCAGAGTGCAAAAGCTGCCGTTGATACCAGAGAGCTGATTGAGGCTTCTGTCCACGAAGTTTCGGTTGGAAACAGCGTCGCAGACCATGCATCAAGTTCCATCGAATCGGTCGTCGGCGGTATCAAACAGATTGCAAACTTCTCCAAAGACTTAAAGGTCATGATGGAAGAACAGACAGAAGCCATGCGACAGGCGGAAATCGGCGTCAATCAGATTTCAAGCGTTGTGGAAAGCAATGCCGCAACTGCCGAGGAGGCATCGGCGACAAGTGAAGAATTATCGGCTCAGGCAACGATGCTGGATGAACTCGTCGGACAGTTCAAGCTGTTAAAACAGCACTGAGACAACGCAATAGAAAAATACCATATCCAATTTGTGTTTTTTATGTTAAAAGGGGCAGTACCCAAAAATCAGTACTGCCCCTTTTATGTTGCACTATCTTTGTTTCAACGCTTGGCAGAGTTAATCAGAAATTACCTGAATGACTTTACATATTCTTTATTGGCATACCACATCTGGAGCAATACTTTGCATCCATATCTATGACTGCGTTGCAATATTCGCATACAGGCATTCCTGTCTGTTCCATTCTTGGCACAGACGCGTTTTTCAATTCTTTTTTTCTTAAAGAAATCATGTAAATTGCTACCGCAAAAACAACAACTGCTGCTATGAAATATAAATACGTAAGAAGCATCATCCATTCAATTTGCCTCGCTGCATGTCTTATTCCCCAAAGTCTACTATGAAAAATACGTAGTACAAATACAATGTTACTTATAACGTTACATACTAAAACCGCTATTACTTTTCTGATAGCAACAAAAATCAGACTTAACACGGAACCTGCTATGATAATGCCGTCCATCACAATATGAAGCTTTTCCATCGTAAAGTTATCCTCATAAAAGACGTCATATGCCAAAAAAATATCGAGCCTAATCAAATAATATAAGGACTTCCCATATATTAGCGGCAGAAAGCATGCCGCCACCATATAAATTATAGATATGATCATGACTATATAAATTCTCCGTATGTTAGGATTCATATTTCTATTACTCCGAACCATTTTAGCAATTCCTTCTTTCTTCCTTTGTTAAAATTCATAAAGCTATTTAATTCTTAAAGCTGTGGATCGGTGCCGGTATCCTGCCGCCCCTTTCAACAAACGCGTCACAGGAAAACGGATTCACCGGCATGATCGGCGCATAGCCGAGCAATCCCCCAAACTCCACTTTCTCACCGACCTGCTTTCCGACAACCGGAATGAGTCTGACCGCAGTCGTTTTCTGGTTAATCATACCGATTGCCATTTCATCCGCAATCATACCGGAGATCGTCGTCGCTTTCGTATCTCCCGGAATCGCGATCATATCCAGACCGACCGAGCATACACAGGTCATTGCCTCTAGCTTTTCCAACGTGAGCGCACCGGCTGTCACGGCATCGATCATCCCCTGATCCTCGCTGACCGGTATAAATGCCCCGCTCAACCCTCCCACATAGGAGGACGCCATGACACCGCCCTTCTTAACCTGATCGTTCAAAAGCGCGAGCGCAGCCGTCGTTCCGGGCGCTCCCGCATACTCCAGGCCGATCTCATGCAAAATGTCTGCAACACTGTCACCGACTGCAGGCGTCGGCGCAAGGGAAAGATCCACGATCCCAAACGGTACCTCCAAAAGCCGTGACGCTTCTTTTGCCACAAGCTGTCCGACACGCGTTACCTTGAACGCCGTCTTTTTAATCGTCTCACAGAGCACTTCAAAATTCTCACCGCGCACTTTCTCCAACGCAGTTTTCACTACGCCCGGTCCGCTGACGCCGACATTGATGACCGCATCCGCCTCCGTCACACCATGAAACGCACCCGCCATAAACGGATTGTCATCCGGCGCGTTACAGAATACGACTAATTTGGCACATCCCAAAGAATCCTGCCTCGCCGTGCGCTCCGCAGTTTCTTTGATCACTTCGCCCATGAGTCTGACCGCATCCATATTCATTCCGGTCTTGGTGGACGCCAGATTAACCGAACTGCACACGATCTCCGTCTCGGCAAGCGCCTGTGGAATGGAACGGATCAGCATTTCATCCGCTTTCGTCATGCCTTTCGACACCAACGCAGAATAACCTCCAACAAAATTCACTCCAACTGACTTGCCCGCACGGTCCAGCGTCTTTGCAAGCTCCACAAAATCGTCCGCACTTCTGCATACCGCACCCCCCGCCAGTGAAATAGGTGTCACGGAGATCCGTTTGTTCACAATCGGGATCCCAAACTCCGCTTCGATATATTCCCCTGTGCTGACAAGCTTTTCTGACAGTGTTGTGATCTTTTCATAGATTTTTTCTTTCGCTCTGCGGAGGTCACTGTCGATACAATTGAGCAGACTGATACCAAGTGTGATCGTACGCACATCTAAATTCTCTTTCTCAATCATTTTATTTGTTTCTGCCACTTCAAATATATTGATCATATCCGTTCTCCTTCTCGCCCTGCTTCGTTCATTTCACAGCAAAGCCGCCTTTTCTGTCATGGTTCCAATCAACGATCGCCCGCCGATGCAGGCGCATGACAGGAAGTCAGATTTCATGAACCGAAATCAAATGCAATGCATCTGCCATCAAATGCGATGCATCTGCCATCAAATGCGATGCATTTGATTGAAAATATCTTCCAGCTGGCATTTGATCACAACGCCGATTTCATCCCCGATCACATTCAGATCCGCGATCACTTCCTGAAACGGCTTCGCCGCGCCGCTCATATCCACAATCATCATCATATTAAAATAATCCTGCACAATGGTCTGAGAAATATCGAGTATATTGATCCCCTGCTCCGCCAGATATGTACACACTTTTGCAATAATGCCAACCGTATCTTTTCCTACGACTGTAATAATTGATTTTTTCATTTTTTCTGTTCCTTTCTCTCCATCATAACATCCTGCCCTTGGAAATCCCCGCTTCGATCAGACAAGATGCCCCATGTCTCGTCTTTATCTGCATAATCATCATCTGTAAACAGGCATTCACACCTCAATGACTTTTGACCGCTCACTCCGATTTGCAACAAGAATCTGAAAATCATCCGCACGGTAAGGATTATCCCCGTTTGTAATTTCCAGCCGCACCGTTTCATAAGCAAGCTCCGGCAGATTATTCTCCCTGCTTAAATGTCCGAGCATGATCGTCTTCATATGATCATGCAGGAGCGCGCACAATAGCTGACCGGACGCCTCATTACACAAATGCCCGCTATCCCCTAAAATGCGCCTCTTGAGCGGATAAGGGTACGGTCCCGCCTCAAGCATGCGGATATCGTGATTCGCTTCCATCAATATGACATCCATCTGCTGCAGCGATGCCGTTGTCACATCGTCGTAGGTTCCAAGGTCAGTTACAACAGCCATCCGCTTACCATCGCATGCAAATTTATAAGCAACCGGCTCCGCCGCATCATGGGATATGGGAAGTGTATTCACCATAATGTCCTTTACTGTAAATTTTTCCTGCTGCCTGATCGTCTGAAACAGCGCTCCGTCAATCGCTCCGAGGCTCCCCATATTCCGGATCGCGCGGATCGTACCTGCCGTCGCATAGATCGGAATTTCATACTTTCTCGCAAGCACTCCTAACCCGTTCACATGATCATTATGTTCATGGGTGATCAAGATCCCGTCAATATCCTGCATGGATACGCCAAGCGCCTCCACGCCTTCCGTTATTTTTTTGCCGCTGATGCCCGCATCCACAAGCAGATGTGTACTCTCTGACCCCACATAAATACAATTTCCGCTGCTTCCGCTGGCAATACTGCACATTCTCATTATGAATCAACCGCGCCTTTCTGCCAAACTCTTTCGTAATACGACTATTCTGTGCCCTTCCCACGGTCCAGGCTGTCTTTTTCTGATCCTGTTCTATTTCTCCCAGTAAATCTCCAAATCGTCTCCGTCCGCAAGCACATCCACATAACCTGCATTCTCTCCATTCCGCTTCGTTACAACGCAGCTCCCATGCGGTGTGGATAAATCAAAATCTATATAATCAAACACGTCTACATAAATATAACTCTTCTTGCCGTTCATTGTAACGGGAGCACCGTTCACCATGACAGTAACCGTTCGGGTCTCCGTCTGGACGTCTGTTCCCGGTACCGGCTTATCTTTCACTGCCTGCCCGTTCACACACTGTCCTTCTGCCCGTGATCCGATGTCCTGTGTCCCCACAGCCTGTCCGCCTGTCTGTGGCCCGGCGTTCTGCGCTTCCACAGCCTGTCCGCCTGTCTGTGATCCGGCGTTCTGCGCTTCCACAGCCTGTCCTCCGGTCTGTGCCCCGGCGTTTCGTGCGCTCACAACTTGTCCGTCTGCCTGATACGCCGATGCTTCAGGCGCCGGATCGGCATTCCACCGCTCCGCTCTCTCTTCCCGTGGCAGAAGCCCCCGCTCCGCGCGCTCCGCTTCCGTCAGCCAGCTTTCGACCTCAGCCTCATTTACATTTGCATAACTGCCGGACGCCGCTTCGCCCCATTCAACGGAAAAGTTCTCATACACGCGGGTCTGTTCATCCGCAGGCATATGATTGACGATCAGACGCTGTCCGCTGTGATCCAGCTCCAAAAACTTTTTTAAGTGCTCTACCGTATAATAATTATTGATCTCTATCACATCATTTTGTTCGATCTCATAATATTCCGACTGCAACGCGCCATTGACTAATGCATATTTAGGCAGATCTATCTCTTTTCCGTTGACGCGGATACGGATCGACGCATGGTACTCCGGCAGCCTTCCGATCGTACATGATGCAGGCGCCCCCGCCGTGGACGTCTGTACATCGATCATATCATTGGCGTGAATCGGCGTTGCAATATCTGCCGGTGCTCCGTTGACATGGATGACGGCCGCCTCGCCCGCCTCACCGCGGATATGTCTCGGCTTTCCGTTCAACATAAATACAAGTTCCTGCCCGCGTTTCGGAAACATGTCGGCATTCGGAAAATCCGCCTGCATTACCGCGTCAACGACCGCCAGATGCGAATTATCATAAAGCTTGACACGCTTATGGTTGAGCGTCACATGTATGAAATGATTACTTTGTTCATAAAAGCACAGACAGATCCCGATCGGCGTCACAAGCAAGGAGTCCTTCTTTACGTCCTCCTGTACAAAACGAATCTTCTGCATCACTTCCTCGCCGCGGAGCGCCACGCGCTCCTTTACGATATCAAGCTCTTTTGCAAGCGCTTCTTCATATCCTAAGATCTTACCGCCCCCGCCGACGACAAACACGGCGCTGACCGGTTTTCCGCCATTCAATTCCTTGATCTTATCCGCCGCCAGCTTTGCCATCGCATCAATGCGTTCCTGCATGACCAAAAGCGCATCCTCTCTCGAAATGGTCTGCTCCAGTCCCATAATATCCCGATAAGTGACATTTTCCTTTTCACAGATCCCTCGCTTGATCTGCTCCGCCGTATTAAAATCTACGAGACAGTGCTGGGCAACCACTTCAGTCAACGAATCTCCCGCAACCGGAATCATGCCGTAGGCGACGATGCTGCCCTCTTTCGTGATGGAAATATCCGAGGTTCCCGCACCGACGTCCACAAGTGCGATGTTCAGCATCCGATACATCTGTGGAATTGCTACCTGGATCGCCGCGATCGGTTCCAGCGTCAGGTTCACAACCTGCAGTCCGGCAGACCCGACCGCCTTATACAATCCGTCCACAACCTCATCCGGCAGAAATGTGGCGATCATTTCCACCTCAATCTTGCGCGCCCGGTGGTTTTCCAAATTTCCGATCGGATAATCATTCAAATAGTATTTGATCACGGTCGAGCCGACGCAGTAAAAACGAAGTTCTGTTCCGTTCGCCTCGGAAAACTGACGGTACGCTTTTTCCACGCCAAGCGCCTCAAGACCGTAAATATCTTCCTGTGTGACATCATGCTCCTGTTCATAATCAATACCGACACGCACCTTTTCCGTGCGCAGTACGCGCCCTGCGGCTGCGATACACACATCTTTCAGCGTAAGTCCCGTATTTTTTTGAAGCTCGTCCCTCACGAGCGCAATCGTAGCGCCGACCTGTGCAATGTCATGAATCTGGCCGTCCAGCATGGAACGGGTCTCATGTTCCACCGATTTCTGCGCGATCACGATAAATTGATCCCCCGACCGGTAACCGACCGTGCCAACAACGCTTCTCGTCCCGATATCAAGACCGAATACGGTCTGCCCTGCATATTTAGCAAAGTCCATGTCCCATCCCCCCTAACTGCATATTGATCTGCCTGTACGCTTCCTCCGGCGTGCCGCTGTTATCGATGACGACCTGACAATGACTGCGGAACTCCTCATCCGAAAGCTGGCTTTTCATGATCGCGTCCGCTTTTTCCGCGGTGTACCCCCGTGTATCCGTGATCCTTTTCCTGCGCGCATGACCGTCTGCATAGACATACCAAAGCTCATCACAGATCTCATCGTAATGCTCCTCGATCAGGAGCGCCCCCTCAACAAAAAAATAATCGACACAAGGCGCATGTCTTTCCTTTGCAATCTCTGCCAAAATGAATTGCTTCACTGCCGGATGAACAATTGCGTTGACCGCTTTGATCAATCTATCATCATGAAAGATCTTCTGCGCCATCTTCCCCTTATCAATGCTACCGTCATCACAGAGAACGCTCCCGCCAAGCAGTTCCACAAGCGCCTCATAACAGGCTGCGCCCTTTTCCTGAAGTTTTTTTGCCGCAAGATCGGCATAAATCACCCTGCACAAATAATGGGTCTCTATGTAATGGAGAAGCATGGTTTTCCCCGCGCCCACGCCTCCCGTGATTCCAATGATCTTCACATCCGGCTCCTCATGCTTTTGATTGCCCGCTGCTCATTTGAACAGTTCATTCATATGGATCATCCATCTGAAACCTGCTTCGACGCTTTTGTCATCACTTCACAACATAATTTCTTCTCATTTTGCTTCATACCAGTTCGATCCGGTGTGAAGATCTACCGCCAATGCAACGGATAACTCCGCCGCACGCTGCATCTCCCCTGAAAGGATCTCCCGCACCTGCACTTCTTCCTCCGGCGCCGTTTCAATCAGCAATTCATCATGAATCTGTAAGATCAGCCTTGAGCGGAGTTTTTCACTGCGCAGTCTGTCAAATACATGAATCATCGCAATTTTCATGATATCCGCCGCCGTTCCCTGTATCGGCGCATTCATGGCGACACGCTCGCCAAATTGCCGCTGCATGAAGTTGGAAGATTTCAATTCCGGAATCGGCCTGCGTCGTCCGTACATGGTCGTACTGTATCCATGTTTTTTGGCATCCGAAACGGCATTATCCAAAAACGCCTTGATCGACGGATAGGTTGCAAAATACTGCTCGATGTAGGCGGACGCCTCCTGCCTGCTGATACTGAGATCCTGACTTAACCCGAACGAGCTGATCCCGTACACAATGCCGAAATTAACTGCCTTGGCATTGCGCCGCTGCAAGTCCGTCACTTCCTCAAACGGCGTATGGAACACTTTCGCCGCGGTAATGCGGTGAATGTCCTGCTCTTTATGATACGCCTCGATCAGCTCATGATCTCCGGACATATGTGCCAAAATACGAAGTTCGATCTGGGAGTAGTCCGCATCCATAAACAGATAGCCGTCCTTCGGAATAAAGCTCTTACGGATCAGCCTGCCAAGCTCGGTACGCATCGGAATGTTCTGCAGGTTCGGCTCCGTGGAGCTGATCCTGCCGGTCGCCGTGATCGTCTGGTTAAACGTCGTATGAATCCGGTCGTTTTCATCCGCACAGCCGCCCAATCCGTCCGCATACGTCGATTTCAGCTTTGCAAGCCCGCGGTATTCCAAGACATCCCTGACGATCGGATGCTCCTCGGCAAGCTTCTCCAATACATCCGCCGCCGTTGAATATCCGGTTTTTGTTTTTTTACCGCCTTTCATATGCAGCTTATCAAACAAAATCTCGCCAAGCTGCTTGGGCGAGTTAATGTTAAACGCCTCCCCCGCCTGCTCGTAAATCTGCTGTTCTAATACGTTCATCCGCTCTGCCAGCGTATTTCCATACGCTTTTAGCTCTTCCGGACGAATGCGGACTCCCGCCTCCTCCATATCGCATAGCACATAGGAAAGCGGCATTTCCACATCATGAAACAGCGCCGCCATCTGCGTATCGGCAAGCCCCTTCTTCAGCTTTGGATACGCCAACATTCCCGTCCGCGCCACATTGTATAAATAATTTACAAGTTCCTCCGGCTTCTGCTCATATGCATCACGCGTGCATAATTTCCCGAATCTCTCTGCATATCCCGCCATCGTCACGCTGGCATATTCGGATGCAACATCCTGCGGTTCATAGTCGCTCTTTAACGGATTCAAAAGATACGCGGCAAGCTTACTGTCAAAAAAATGACGGCTCACTTCTGTTGATGTACGCATATTCTCAATCGCAAGCTGCGAGTACAGCGCCTTGCAATCGAACGCGATCAGCCTCACATTACCTTCTTCGCAGGCAAGTGCTCCAAACCGTTTTCTTAATATCTCCGCTTCAAATGTCGGCGTTCTCATTAGCCATGCATGCTGTTCATCCGTCGCCAGCACGATGATCAGCTGTTCTTCATGCGGTGTAAGATCAAGCTGCATCTGTCCGTCCGAACCGCTTTTCACGCCCGCATTCTCTGCGCGAAAACCCGCACAGGCGATCGCTGCTGCCTCCCTTGCCTTTGCCTCGTCAAGAACCTTATCAAGCTCCGTTAAGCTCGCCAGTTCTTTCAGCTCGCACACCGCTGTGGGTTCCTTCTGTCCGGTTCCGGCCGGGACATCCGAAAAGCGCGACAAATATTGCTTAAACCCAAGCCGCTGAAAATAAGAATAGGACTTCTCATTAAAAAATTCACCAACCCGCGCATTTTCGAAATCATAGGGAAATTCCGCATGGATATTGATCGTCGCAAGTGTCTTGCTCAGTTCCGCCAGTGTACGGTTTTCCTTTAAGCTTTCCCTGATGCTTTTTTTCTCAATCTCATCAACATGCGCATAAATCTCGTCAAGAGAGCCGAAACGCACCATTAAATCCGTTGCCGTCTTCTGTCCGACTTTCGGAACGCCCGGAATATTGTCCGCCGTATCTCCCATGAGCGCTTTTAAGTCAATAAATCCCTGCGGCGTCACCTGATAAGCAGCTTTCACATCCGCCGCGTAATAATCTTCCACCTCGGTTCTTGCACCCTTGGTCTTTGGAATCCGTATTTTGATATGCTCCGAAGCGATCTGTAAAAGATCGCGGTCTCCGGATACAAGCACCACTTCCATGCCTCTCTGCTGCGCCTTGTTTGCAAGTGTGCCGAGCAGATCATCCGCCTCAAGCCCCGCCTGCTCCACAATACAGACGTCCATTGCCGCAAGCAGCTCTTTCATGACCGGCACCTGCTCCCGAAGCTCGTCAGGCATCGGTTTTCTCGTTCCCTTGTACTCCGCGTAAATGGCATGACGAAACGTCGGCGCATGCACATCGAATGCAACCGTCAGATATTCCGGTTTTTCTTCTTCCAGAATCTTAAACATGATATTCAAAAAACCGTAAACTGCATTCGTGTGCAGACCCTCCCGGTTCGTCAAGTCCGGGACGCCGTAAAATGCTCTGTTCAGGATGCTATGTCCGTCTATCAGCACTAATTTTTCACTCATATGATAAGAAACCCTTTCAAAAAACACCCGCGTTCAAGAAAATATATAAGAGAACATCAATGTTCAGATAGTATAAGTATTCCATTAACATCCATGTTATCTTTTAATACAGCACAAAAAAAGAAAGCAAAAATGATCCCGCTACAGCGGCGATCTCCGCGCAGAACATCACACGATCAAAGATCTTTTTATGATGAACCCGCCGCTTTGTCCAGATCAGCATATCATTCAATTCCTTATTCAAGTCAAATGCGCCGCCGTCTTCCAGACGGTGCATCCCCTCGCTGATCAGATATTGAATGGCAAGCTCCTCCATACAGGCTTCGCACTGTTCGATATGTCCGACAAATTCTTCCGTATCACGCTCGTCAAGGTCTCCCGATAAAAAAGAGGAAATCCTTCGTTCTGCAGCCGTACAGTCCATCCTGCTGCCTGCCTTTCTCCCGCCGCGCTTCTTGCGCGCAAAATGACGTCTGTCTGTAATCATGCTCCGTTCTGTTTCCGACGGATAATTCTTATTTCATTTCTATAGTATACTCCAATTTTGGAAATTAGAAAAGAGCGAGTCCTTTGATCTGCCGCAAAATATCCGCGCAGCTCTCCCCGACGAACTGATTCGCCGCCTCAGGCGTTAAATACATATATTCCCGTTCAAGATTGTCTTTCCCTGCCAGATAAAACGCTGTAATATATTTTCTCCGGTCATCAAACGCTTCCTTCGAAAATTGATCCATATAGCAATTCTTAAATCCGGCAAGCCCGCTGTAAATCCGAAACGCCCGAAAATCTGGGTGTTTTTTCAGATACAAAAAATCAAGATCGTACCAGTCTGCTTTCAATTCCCAGATCAATGCATCCCGGTCTTCCGCCGCTCGTTCCTCATATTCCGCCATACTTTTATCAAAGACATTCCGACGCCATAAAATATCCGTCATAAGATGTGTCAGATATCCCAGATAAAAGGAATCCTGCTCCCGTGTGTATCCCGCCCGCTTCTCCTGAGTGAAATACTCTGAAAGAAACAGATCCGTCCGTATCCTCTTTGCCCGCTCCCTTCTGCCATTCCTTTCACGTTCATATGCTTCCTCGTAATGAGACACTGCCTTATCCGGTTTATAAATACTCCAGTCCTCATTCGGTTCGCCGCTGTCAGGCGCGATATTTCCCATGATAAAATGTTCCGCGCTGACGTCCGACAGCTCGTCAAGCAGTCGGTCCGCAATGCACAGATGCACCATCCATGAAGCCATGGCATTATCCCCTTTCGGTGCAAATTATTTTGGTCCGCAGATAAGCTGGCATTTATGAAAGCCGCATAATATATTATCTGCTGTTATGTCTCTCTTTTCTTTGTCTTTTATGTATGAAAAATAAATGTCTTGTGGCCCTGTATCATTTTCCTAATGATTGAAACATTTGACACTCTCTTATTAATCGAAGACAACATACTCCTTTGGGACAGAGAAATTCCTTATAGGTTAAAAAATTGCTGAAATGCCTTGAAGTATTCAAGGATTTCAGCAATTATATTCCTGCCGGCAGTGGGACTTGAACCCACACGGTGTTGCCACCAACAGATTTTGAGTCTGCCTCGTCTGCCATTCCGACATGCCGGCATGCCTGAACCTTTATCATACTATCATAAAAAGCGGGACTTTGCAAGCAGTATCTTACTGATCTTACGCCTTCATATCTTTCTGATCTTACGCTGCACCTTTCTCTCATCAGTTAACCAGCCAATATCCTTTTATCAACATTTGATAAGTGCGTATCCCTACTGCCTCATTCTTTCTCCACATAACCCACAGTGATCATGGTAATATAGTCGTCGCTTCCCTGCACGGACATCTCGTTCAATCCTTCCTCATAGGCATAACCGGTTAATGCCAAATCATATTCTTTCGCAAAGGCACATATGGTGCCATACACCCCGCGCAGCTTATCCCATCCGCCAATGCTGAATATCCTGAGATATGTGCCGGCGGGTCTGATCTCATCATACATTTCAATATCCGGCCTTCCATACGCGAAAAATCGGTCATAACTGTCATAATCTCCGCTTAAGATCCGTTCTGCCGAAATACGACTTCCGAAATTATCATAAAGTCCGAAAATGGATTTAAGCCGCATGGAAAATGCTCCCGCAACCGCAAAATCATCATCATCATAAGCCCCCGTCATAGGACTGCTGAGCAAAATACGCCGCTCCGGAAGCGTGATCCTCTCTATCTTTCCGTACTCCGCCGTCAGACTCATGGAAAGTTTATTCGATTTCTGTTCTAAAAACGTCTTGATGTTCAATAGATCCCGAATGGAATCATCAATGATCCGTTTCTTTTCCGCCAGTAGTTGTGCGAAAGAAGCACCTGAAGGACTCCGTTGATACCGAAGGATTTCTTCAATCGAAAGCCCCATTTTCCTAAACGTCATGATCAGCTCCAACTGTACGGTCTGAAAACAGGTGTAATAACGGTATCCGTTCTCTTTTTTGAATTCAGGAGAGAACAACCCGATCTCATCATAATAATGCAGCGTACGCTTGTTGATTCCATTTAGTTTGGCAAATTGCCCCGTAGTATATAAATATTTTATATTTTTCATCAAAACGTCCTTGACTTTACAGTTACTGTACTGTTTATGATACTGCATGAAGAAGGAAATTGCAAGCAGATGGAATAAAAAAAGCATCACCGCGCCCCATCACGATATTACTCGTAACGATTTCGCTGATGATAATTTTATACGTTTTTATCAATTTGAATCACTAAAAAATATATAAAGAATAAACAGGAGGATTTGCAATGAAAACAATTTTTTCCACGGCAAGATTAAAAGGACGTCAAATCGCTCTGCTGTCCGTTTTGGTTTTGTTTGCCGCCGTCGCGGAAATGATGCTTCCCTCACTGCTCGCCCAAATGATCAATAACGGCGTGACAGAATCTTCAAAAAGCAAGATCTTCGTGCTTGCCGCCGTCATGGCAGGCGTTACGGCGACTGCCTGTATCGTCAATTTCCTGTCCGTGCGGATCGCTTCCCGGATCTCAACAGACTTTTCTTCCAGACTCCGCGCTCAGGTTTTTGAAAAGGTACAAGGTTTTTCTGCCGCCGAGATCGACCGTTTCGGCACTGCCAGCTTAGTTACGCGAAGCACCTCTGATATCACAAACGTACAGAATTTTCTTACCATGCTACTGCGAGTGGGGATTCTTGCACCGATGATGGCGGTCGCCGGACTGGTCTTTTCCGCCGCCACAGGCGGGCAGGTCAGTTCCGTTCTGAGTGTTGCGATACCGGTATTATTAGGCGGATGCGGCGTCATCATTCTGCTCGCCTCCCGCTATTCCGTAAAGCTCAGGCAAAAACTGGACAAGCTCAATCAGCTGTTTTTGGAATCCCTCGAAGGCGTGCGTGTCATCCGCGCTTTTAACAAACAAAAAGCCGAAAGCCGCCGTTTCAGCGACGCAAATGCGGACCACGCACACACTGCAATGGCCTCCGGAAGAATTACAAGCCTTTTAATGCCGGTGATCAATGTCATCTTCGGTGTAACCACGGCAGCGGTCTTAGGAATCGGCGCTCATTATGTGGAAACGGGCGCAATGGAGGTCGGCTCTTTAGTAGCAAACAGTCAGTATATCAGCATGGTTCTGATGTCCGTTATGATGCTGGCACTCGTCATCATGATGTTTCCCACTGCGTATGCCTGCTCCAGGCGCATTGCAGAAGTTCTGGAAACCGAATCCGGAATTCAGGATGGCAAGTTCTTATTTCAAAACCGCCCGCTTCGCTCTACGGTAGCATTCCGTCATGTGACCTTTGCATATCCCGGAGCGCAGGAACCGATTTTGAAGGATATCAGCTTTGAAACGCATCCCGGAGAGATCACCGCCATCATCGGCGGCACAGGCCGTGGAAAATCCAGCATCCTGAAATTGATTCCCCGCCTGTATGACCCTCTGTTCGGAGAAGTTCTGATTGACGGCGTCAACGCCAAAGAATATGCGCTCACGGATCTGCGCTCGCTGATCGGTTACGTCCCGCAGAAAAATGTACTGTTTTCAGGCGATATTGCATCAAATTTGAATTTCGGTAACGAATCAGGAGCGGAACAGGACTGGAAGGAGGCTGCACAGATTGCATGTGCTGAAGAGTTTATCATAAAAAAAGAAAACGGCTATCATGACGCGGTCGCACAGGGCGGGACCAATCTGTCCGGAGGACAGCGGCAGCGCATGGCGATTGCAAGAGCGATCATGAAAAAACCGGAAATCTATCTCTTTGACGACAGTTTTTCAGCACTAGATATGAAAACCGACCAGACTCTGCGGAAAAACCTGAAAGCATCCATGGGAGACGCCGCCATCATTATGGTCGCACAGAGGATCAGCACCATACTGGATGCAGACCGCATTCTGGTCGTGGACGACGGCATGATCGTCGGTCAGGGAACGCACCGGGAGCTTATGGAAAACTGCCCTCTCTATCGTGAAATTGCGGAAATTCAATTAGGAAAGGAGGCCGTATAAGATGAAAAAGCATACATTCAAAAGATTGTTCCATTACCTGAAACCTTATCGGCTGCGCCTGTTTTTCGTATTACTGTTCGCTTCCGTCAGCACGGTTTTTACGGTTATGGCTCCATTTGTCATCGGCAAAGTCACGACAACTTTGTTTGACAGCATCAGAGACGGCGTCTTCTATTGGGATACCATACTCTGGCTGCTCACGACACTGATATGCCTGTACCTGATATCACAGTTCTTTTCCTTTTTGCAGGGATTTCATATGGCAAAGATCACGTCCAACGTTATGCGTGAGATCCGAAACGACATTGACGGCAAGATGCACCGCTTAAAACTGAATTACTATGATACCCATACGCATGGCGACATCCTCAGCGTGATCACCAACGATGTGGATACGATCAATCAGACAGTCAGCCAGAATCTTACTTCTGTCGTTACGCAGATCATCACGGCTGCCGGCATACTGATCATGATGCTTACAATCAGCCCAAAGCTGACTCTCATCCCGGTCATTATGGTGCCGTTGTCCCTGCTTAGCGCCGCGAGCGTCATGAAAGCCGGCGGCAGGCACTATGGAAAGCAACAGGAGCTGCTCGGCCGGTTAAACGGCTACATTGAAGAAATGTATAACGGTCAGCAGGTCGTTCAGTCTTTCTGCTATCAGGAACGGGCAATGCAGCAATTTCACACGCTGAATGAAGAGCTAAAAAACAGCTCCTATCGGGCGGAAACAACGACAGGCGCGATCAGCCCGATCACCACTTTTGTAAACGATACCGGTTATGTGATCTGTGCCGCCATCGGCTGCCTCCGCGCCATCAGCGGTCTGATCACCGTAGGCAATGTGCAGGCAATGCTGGAATATACGAGACGGTTTGCTGAACCGTTCTCATCTCTGGCAGGAATGGCTGGGAGTTTCGGCGCTGCAAAAGCTGCAGGAGACCGCATTTTTTCTTTGTTAGATGCAGAGGAAGAGCTACCCGATTCAGAACATTGTGTCATTCCTTCGGATCGGTCAGGCAGTGTCACCTTCCAAAATGTCAGATTCGGCTATACGCCTGACCGTATGTTGATGAACGGCGTCAGTCTGACCGTAAGACCCGGCCAGAAAGTCGCCATCGTCGGACCGACCGGAGCCGGCAAGACCACTCTTATCAATCTGCTGATGCGTTTCTACGAGATCAATGACGGCATTATCACAGTGGACGGCGCCGATATATCCAAAATGCCAAGAGAAGAATTGCGTGACAGGTTCGGTATGGTATTGCAGGACACTTGGCTGTTTGAGGGAACGATTGCCGACAATTTAGGATATGCAGAAGATCAAATGGACAGGAATCAAATCATTGCTTCTGCCAAATCCGCGTGCGCTCATGATTTTATCAAAACACTTCCAAACAGTTATGACATGGAGCTGACCAAAGGCGCAGAAAATATCTCGCAGGGTGAACGCCAACTCCTGACTATTGCGCGTGCGATTGCTTCCAATCCTGAAATCATGGTTCTTGACGAAGCCACCAGTAATGTGGACACCCATACGGAAGTTTTAATCCAGCGCGCGATGGCACAGCTCATGAAAGGACGTACCAGTTTCGTCATCGCCCACCGGCTTTCCACCATCCGCGACGCCGATATGATCTTATATATGGAAGACGGCGATATTAAAGAAGTTGGAAATCATGAGGAACTCATGGAAAAAAACGGAAAATATGCCGCCCTGTATCAAAGCCAGTTTGCATAATAAAAACAAATATTATCTCTTTTACGAATACATTTTCTGTGTAAAATGAATCGCATTCATTTCGGTATATAAAAATCATCTGCCATAAAAAGAGCTGTTGCACTCATTGGGCTCCCCCCCCAAACTGTGCACAGCTCCTTTTTTATCAACCGGTCCCCGACCGGAACATTGCATCTTTCTTATCCGTTAAAATCAAGTTTCTGATAGAAACCAAGTCCGTCAAATGTACGGAAGTAATCCTGCGGCGTCTCCGCACGGCGGATCAGCTTCACTTCGCCGTTTTCTTTTAACAAAAGCTCTGCAGACTTTAACTTGCCGTTATAATTATAGCCCATCGCAAACCCGTGCGCTCCGGTGTCATGAATAACAAGATAATCCCCGATAACAATCTTTGGAAGCATCCGGTCAATCGCAAACTTATCGTTATTTTCACACAGGGAACCAGTCACATCATATTTTCTATCACAGGGTGCATCTTCTTTTCCCAAAACCGTTATATGGTGATATGCACCGTACATTGCGGGTCTCATCAGATTGACAGCACAGGCGTCCACACCAATGTATTCCTTGTGAGTATGCTTCTCATGAATCGCCGTCGTCACGAGCGCTCCGTAGGGTCCTGTCATAAAGCGTCCCATCTCCGTAAAGATCGCGACATCCCCCATTCCAGCCGGTACGAGCACCTCCTCATACACTTTGCGCACACCCTCGCCGATCACGCGGATATCGTTCGGTTCCTGATCAGGTCTGTACGGAATGCCGACGCCGCCTGAAAGGTTAATAAACGCAATATGAACACCCGTCTCTTTCTGCAGCTTCACCGCCTGCTCAAATAAAATTTTTGCGAGCATCGGGTAATACTCATTCGTCACGGTATTACTTGCAAGAAACGCATGGATCCCAAAATGTTTCACGCCTTTTTCTTTTAAGATCCGGAATCCTTCAAACAGCTGCTCTGTGGTAAATCCGTATTTGGCGTCGCCCGGATTGTCCATAATGCCGTTGCTCATCTTAAACAGTCCGCCCGGATTGTAACGGCAGCTGATCGTCTCCGGCATCCTGCCCAGCGTCTGCTCCAAAAACGCAATATGCGTAAGGTCATCCAGATTGATGATCGCTCCGATCCGGTCTGCAAATTCATATTCCTTTGCCGGCGTATCGTTGGATGAGAACATGATCTCTCCTTCTCCCGCTCCCATTGCACGCGCCAGCATCAATTCCGTCATGGAGGAACAGTCAAATCCGCATCCCGTTTCGCGCATGATATCAATAACATACGGATTCGGCGTCGCTTTGACCGCAAAATACTCTTTGAATCCCGGATTCCACGAAAACGCCTCTTTCACGGCTTTGGCATTTTCCCGTATCCCTTTTTCGTCATAAATATGAAACGGGGTCGGATAAGTCTTTACGATCTCCGCGATCTGCTCTTTTGTCACAAACGGTTTCTTTTCCATATGCGTTATGCTGTCCTTTCTTCTTATCGGTTCTCGATCTGCCAGTCGATTGGGCTTACACCGTTAGCCGTCAAAAAATCATTGGTCCTGCTGAACGGTCTGCTCCCGAAAAATCCACGGTACGCAGACAGCGGACTCGGATGGGGCGCTTCCAAAATCAGATGTTTCGGATTGTTCAGCATTGTTTTTTTGCGCTGTGCGGGCGATCCCCATAATATAAAAACAATTGGACGATCCTGTTCATTCAGAATACGGATCGCCGCATCGGTGAATTCCTCCCAGCCGATCCCCCTGTGTGAATTCGCCTGATGCGCCCTGACCGTCAGAACGGTATTGAGCATCAAAACGCCCTGCTTTGCCCATTTGACAAGATAACCGTTATTCGGTATCTCACAGCCAAGATCGTCATGCAGTTCCTTAAAGATATTCACAAGAGAAGGCGGAATATCCACATCCGGCTTCACGGAAAAGCAAAGCCCATGCGCCTGTCCGACATTGTGATAGGGATCCTGTCCCAAAATAACCACTTTCACTTCATGCAGCGGTGTTAAATGAAACGCATTAAAAATATCATCGGACGGTGGAAAGACCGGTCTCGTCTGATACTCCTGCACAATTGTCTGATGTAATTTGCGATAATATGGCTTGCGGAACTCAGGACTCAATGGTTCTAGCCAATCGTTGCTGATTGCCGCCATCGTTTCATCTCCATTTCATTGGTATCGTATCGGTCACAGAAAGCCGCTGAGACCGCTTTTTCTGATCGTTTTGCTTTCCACTCAAAAGGAATTGCCGTGCCGTTCAAATCCGGACAGGAATACCGCGCTCATGCAGATAGCGCTTCACCTCACGAATCTCTAATTCCTTAAAGTGAAACAAAGAAGCCGCAAGCAGCGCATCCGCGCCCCCGTCTTTCACGGCATCGTAAAAGTGGGAAGGTTTGCCGGCGCCGCCCGAAGCAATGACAGGTATGGACACCGCATCGGAAACTGCACGTGTCAGCGCAATATCATAGCCTTCCTTTGTTCCGTCACAGTCCATACTGGTGAGCAGGATCTCACCCGCACCAAGCGCTTGTGCTTTCACGGCCCATTCGACCGCATCCATCCCCATATCCACGCGGCCACCGTTTTTATAAATATTCCAGCCGCCGTCCGCTCTCCTTTTCGCATCGATCGCTACCACGACACACTGAGAGCCAAATTTATCCGCTGCATCACTGATCAGGCGCGGATTCATGATCGCAGCGCTATTTACACCGACTTTGTCCGCACCCTCGCGCAAAACAGCCCTGAAATCCTCGACTGTGCGGATGCCTCCTCCAACCGTAAACGGTATGAATACTTTTTCCGCAATGCGCCGGACCATATCCACAACGGTGGCCCTGCCATCGGAAGACGCAGTTATATCCAAAAAAACAAGCTCATCCGCACCGGCCTTGTCATAAGCTTCTGCAATAGAAACCGGATCGCCCGCATCTGTCAGATTTACAAAATTGACGCCTTTGACAACACGCCCGTTGTTGACGTCAAGGCAGGGAATGATTCGCTTGGTATGCATGCTTTTTGTTTCCATCACAGAACTGCTCAAATATCCGACCCCATTTCTTTTTAAGAATCACCTGTTGCCGCAGCGGTTATTCATATTACCGCAATTCATATTTCGTACTATCATTTCGATACAATCTAAATCATCCTAATACAATCTGCTTCATTTTGATACGATCTGAATCATCCTAATACAATCTGCTTCATTTCGATACGATCTGAATAAAGTTTTTCAAAATCTTCAATCCGGTCTCCGAACTCTTTTCAGGATGAAACTGACAGGCAAACACATTTTCTTTTTCCACTGCAGCATGAATTTGCACGCCGTACTGCGTCTTTGCCGCCACAATGCGCTCATCTTTCGCTTTCAGATAATAAGAATGAACAAAATAGACATAACTGTTTTCCGGAATTCCTCCAAACAGCCTGCTTTCATTCGGAAAAGAAATTGCATTCCAGCCGATATGAGGGACTTTCAATCCGCCGGTTTCCGGAATCCGCAGAATCTCTCCTTCCATAACGCCAAGACCAGCCACACCCTCATTCTCATCACTTCGTTCAAACAGAAGCTGCATTCCGAGACAAATTCCCAAAAACGGCTTTCCACGATCAATGACGCCCCGAATCGTATCCACAAGCCCATATTGATTCAATTTGCCCATGGCATCACCGAAAGCGCCGACTCCCGGAAGCACAACGCCGTCTGCCGTCTCAATCGCATGCCTGTCGCGCGTCACGCAGACCTCTGCACCTAGAAATTGAAATGCCTTTTCCACACTCTTGATATTTCCTGCATCATAATCAATGATCGCTATCATGCCCGCTCCATTTTCCTGTGTCATCCGATCTGTATTGCTATTCTGTGAGATTGAACTCCCGTCAGTTTGCGTTGGATAAATGATCAACAAAGGCAGCCCCTTGAAGAGCTGCCCTGTGCCTCATTTACTGTAAGACAGCGTTTCCGTTCTGTACTTCGCCGCTATATAGTACATCCCCATTGCCCTGCGACAATGACTCTCCCGGCGTCTGGTTATTTTCCTGTTGGTTTCCGGTATCCGGCATCTGATTTTCACTATCCCAGCCCGATGACTGAACCCCGTTGTTTTCATCTGTCGGCTGAACAGACGGATCATCTATTTCCGTATCCGGAATATCCGTTCCTGTTCCATCCGGTATATGCATTCCCGTATCATTCGTCACATCGCTGCCTTCATTCCCCTGAAACGGACTGTCTCCAATTATCTCGCCCTCTTCCGGAAGCACATCCGGCACGTCAAAATTGCCATTTCCGGTATCATACTCTCCCAGTGTGCTGTCCGTTCCGTTTATCGCTTCATTCTGCAAGCTTCCCGGCGCAACAAATTCTGTTCCATACACCAGATAATACAACCGCTCATTGTAGCTTAAGTCGTCCAATGCAAATATATCGATCGCTTCCTGCTCATTGATATGATACTGTTGTTCCAGAACAGACAATACCTGAGTGTAGATCACATCCATTTCCGCAAGGGCGCCATATCCTTCTGCAAGGGCATGATTAAACTGATAATAGTGGACTGCCAGCATCAGCTCATTTAACGCCTCCATTTCTTTATCCATGCCCATATATACCAGATAATTTTCAAGCTTGCCCTGCATATTCAAGACCAGCTTACTCCGCATGTACAGAATATAATCGCTGTCGCTTAGATCCTTCCCTTCCATATTCTCATATACGGTCAGATAATCCTGCTCATAATATGCCTCACGTGCTCTCTTTAAGTCCATTTGCTGTGGAATAACAAAGCAGAGAATCACGATCACTGCCAGTATTGTCAGACAGAACGCAAAAATAGAAAATACCTTTCCTCTCGGCAGCTTCTTTTTCGGCACTGCCTTCTCTTCCTCCTCTTTCTCTTTTCGCGCTTTTGCCTTTTGTTCTTTCTTTTCCTTCTTTTCCCGTTTCTTTTTATCTTTTGCCGCTTTCTTTTCGTCTACCGGTGCTTCCTCGTCATCTTCTCCTTCGGCCTCCTGCTTCGCACCTGCTTTTCCTTTTTTACCCTTCTTTGCTTTCTTGGAACCGGACTTTTTGTTTTCGATCTTCTCGCCTTCCACCGTAGCGATCACTTCACGGTTCTCGTCCGACATATCCATCTCTTGCTGCTGGTCGTCTTCTTCATCTGTCTCTTCAAAAAGAGTATTAAGCAGCTTACCGAAAAATCCGGGTTCCTTCTGTTCGTTATCAGAAGCGGCATTTTTCTTACGCTTTTCGGCTTTTTCTTTTTTACGTTTTGCCTTCGGTTTCTCAGCCTCCGACGAATCGGCATCTCCGGAAGTTTCCATGGTCTGACCAAAATCCGCTTCCGACATCATTTCATCCGCAGATACGGCTCCAAACAGGTCATCGTTCCCAACTCCTTCATTTTCTGTTCCATCCGCCGTCTGCTGTGCAGACCCGCCAGAGCCTTTTGCTTTCTTACCTCTAAATTTATTCTTCTCTTTCTTTGCTTTTTTCTTTTTCGGTTTTGCAGTGTCCACTTCTTCGCTTACGGACGCAGCAGACTGCCCTCCTTCACTGTCATTCCCAGAAGTCTTCTCTTCATCAGATACACCAGCCAGCCCCAGCAGTTCGTCTATCTCTCTTTGTATCGCATCATCTTCTGCTGTAGATGCTTCGCTCTCTGTCTCTTCTTCCTCTAATCCTTCATAAGACATCATATCATCACTCTGAAGGCTGTCTAATGACAGCAGATCTTCTCCGCCTGATATATCTTCTATAGGCGGCAGCTCTTCTTCACTCTGCAGGCTGTCTAACGACAGCAGATCTTCTCCGCCTGATATATCTTCTACGGGCGACAGCTCTTCTTCACTCTGCAGGCTGTCTAACGACAGCAGGTCTTGCCCGCCTGATATGTCTTCTGCGGGCGGCAGTTCTTCTTCACTCTGCAGGCTGTCTAACGACAGCAGGTCTTGCCCGCCTGATATATCCTCTACGGGCGGCAGTTCTTCTTCACCCTGCAGATTGTCTAACGACAGCAGCTCTTCTCCACCCGGCATATCTTCTACAAGCGGCAGCTCTTCTTCACTCTGCAGATTGTCTAACGACAGCAGATCTTCTCCACCCGGCATATCTTCTACAAGCGGCAGTTCTTCTTCACTCTGCAGGCTGTCTAATGAAATCATCTCATCGCCAGTCTGATCATCTGTTTCTGTAGATAAATCAGAACCAGTTCCGTTCAGAAGAGCATCCAGGTATGCCTCCTCACCTGTCACCGAGCTTCTTCCCGATATTCCATCTGATATCTCAGACCCCGATTTCAGCATAGCACTTTCCTCTGCACCAACACTTTCAGAGCTGAAAATATCAAACACATCCGGCTCATCATGATCCAGACCACCGTCTGGCAGCTCGCTTTCCGCTTTCTCCAACATGGCAAGCATATCGGAATCCGGCATCTGATTTTGATCAGACTTCTTCAGCAGTTCGTTGATTTCTTCTAACTCCGCCTCACTGCCATTATTCTGTTGTGTCCCTCCAAAACCGCCATCCGCACCGCCCAGTTCCTGCGACATAACGGAATTCAACAGGCTGTCAAGATAATCTTCATTTGCGTCCATGATTTCCTCCAAAAATAAATCGGGATAGCATCTACCCCGATTTATCACCTCATACAATCCCCATGTTTCCGCTTAGGCGGAATTTCAAACCAGGATGAAAAAATAGAAGTCAAAACCCATAATCCACTCCATGCATTCTCTCAAATCAGAACACAAGTTTATCAATTTCTCTAACCAGATTACCAATTTCCGGCTTTGACAGCTGTGCATTTGCACCGAGTTCTTCCCCTTTTCTGCGCATATCGTCGTTTATCAATGAGGAGAATATAATAACCGGTATCTGTTTTAGCTGATCGTCATCCTTAATCAGCTTCGTTAATCTGTGGCCATCCATGATCGGCATCTCTATATCAGTGATCACACAGCGGACATGATCATTTAAGGTTCCCTTTTCTTTGCAGTCACAGATGATGTCCCATGCTTCCTGTCCGTTTGCCGTGATGATCAGATTTGCATAGCCTGCTTTCCTTAATGAATCTGAAATTAACTTGCTCAAAAGTGCAGAATCTTCCGCCATCAAAATCGGCACATCATTTCTCGTACGCTCGCCCAGCTCGTCGATCTCTGCAATCTTCAGACCTACCTCCGGATTGATATCCGTTACAATCTTTTCGAAATCAAGTATAATGATCAGCTTATCTTCTTTCTTAATAATTCCGGTAGACACGCCTTCATCTGCTGAATTGATCGTTGCATTCGGTTTAATGATATCACGCCAAGAAACCCTATGTATCCCTACGACTGCATCTACGTGAAATGCAATATCTAACTTGTTAAAGTTCGTGATAATAAAGAGTCCTCCCTCTTCAGATACGCCCCTCTGCAAACAATTCTTGAGATCGATTGCCGTTATGATCGTATCACGCGGCATAAAAACACCCTCAATACTAGGATGTGCATTGGGAACCGGTGTGATTGCCTGATACGGAATAATCTCGCGAATCTTCGCTACATTAATACCATATGAATTCCCTGCCAATAAGAATTCCAATACTTCCAATTCATTCGTTCCGTTTTCCAAAAGAATTTTTGTATCCATATGCACCCTCTCCAAACGAATAATTTTCTACTTAATGAAGCAATTATAACATACTTATTTGATAAAAAAAAGGGTTTTATGACATGAAGGTTTGAG
>Ga0137307_100671_pt1 | contig 40974 bp, 38 predicted proteins | sample NAcewD2O_March_2_FD_97180 | JGI IMG/M metagenome (GOLD analysis project Ga0137307, IMG submission 97180) | Mouse cecal microbial communities from Vienna, Austria - N-Acetylglucosamine amended D2O_March | ecosystem: Host-associated > Mammals > Digestive system > Large intestine > Cecum | place... | reverse complement strand
TACATCCTCCACAAGATTGCCTGTGCCGGAGGTGCGGCCTCCATCATCGACCAGGCAGCGCTTTCTGCCGTCCACAGCCACTCCCAGGGGAGCCCCCGCCTGGTGGACAACCTGATGACCGACGCACTGACACTGGGGGCACAGATGGACAAGAAAGTGATCGATACGGATGTTATCCTGGCTTCCGTCAGCAGCCAGAATCTCGGATAGGGGGCATGGAACATGAATTATACTTGTATCCTAAAAAGCGGCTCCCGCAAGGAGACCTGGACGGGGCAGATCATCCTGCTGAGTACGGGGAACGGATGGTATGAAGCCGAGATCAATGGGCGGGGGACTTACTTCCACATCCTCGCCGGACGGCATAAATATGGGAACTTCCTGTGCATCCCTAACCATGATGTAGGGTGCGAGCTCTCCGATTTCTCCGATATCTTTTGGAATGAAGAAAGGATCGGCTCCCTGATGCGGAAGGTGGATGCGGTGACTGTTGCCACTGGCCTGGTCCATCTTCCTGTTCTGGCCGACAGGCAGGGGAAAAACTAAATGCTTCATATGGGCCGTGGGTCTCATGACGGGATCCATGGCCTTTTGCATTTCAGGCGGAAAGCAATACTGGCAACAACGTGCAGCATTTTGGGCAGGATTGTGCATTTGCAGACAGCACTGCGCAGTCAATGAGATAAATGTCGGAAAAATAATTCGCTGTTTGCTTCTCCCTCAATTCGCCGTCCGACACAGTAGGCCAGCAGCAGCCAACCGTCCTTGGCAGAGTGGATGGCCAGTTCTGGATTGTCAGCGGCCACCGGAGGAACCGGGCAAATATCCTGAATATAGAAAGAGGACATAAAGAATACCAACAGGTACGCTATCTGTATAAGGATATGACCCAATCTATGCTGGAGCTTTCTCTGCTGATGGGAAATGCTTACAACAGAGAATTGACGGCCTGGGAGAAAACCCAGCAGGCAAAAAGGCTGAAAGAGGCGCTTATGAGAGCGAAGAAAGAGGATGGACTGGAGATACCGGGGAAACTGAGGGATATCGTTGCGGGCCTGATGAATGAGAGCAGTTCAAACATCGCAAAGATGGAGAGCATTACCCACAACGCAGTTCAGGAGATCCAAGACCAGTTTAAGAATGGGAATATTGGAATATCCGCTACATATGAGGCGGCAAAGCTGTCACCGGAAGAACAGAAAGCGGTTGCAAAGAAAACAGCGGAGGGTAAAACTGTTTCCGTAAAGGAGATCACAGGGAAGCGTACAGTAAAAAAAGATGATGGAAATAAAATCAATCCGGAAGAGAAAACACCCGAGCAGACAATCCCGGAGCAAACAACTCCAGAGCAGACAATCCCGAAACAGGAAGCCCCAGAACAGGAAATCCAGAAGAAAAAACAGCCGGAAAGGTTCGAAACGAACACACCTCAGCAGCCGCAGAAAGAAGAAAAACCAGTGGAAAAATTATCACATTCAGAGAAGGTATTCCGGCATAAGAAAATCCTCCGTGAATGGGAGAAGCAGGACACTGTGATCGCCCGCGCAACAAAGAGGGTTGCTGACGCGATAACAAAGACAGCTGAATGCACGTCTCCGCAGAAAAACTGGAAGGATATCAACTGGACTATTTTTCTTGCGAAAGCAATCACACACCGGGCAGACCATGTGAGCGAAGAGGATCTGTATCTGCTGCATGATATCATGACCCGTTGCCAGAAAAAAGAAGAAAAATAAGGATGGACTGACCCACTGTATGGGCTGTGTAAAACTCAAAAAAATCAATGATATATTATAATTATGAAGCAAGCTGATTCAGGTGCAGGAAAAAGAATATCATCCTGCTAAACTATCCTATGGAAGGAGGGCAGCATTACTATAGAAATCAGCAAATAAATTTACTAAAAAATAAATTGAAAGAAGATATGCGCTCCATCAGAAAGATGTAGAAGCAGACACGTATCTGTGCGTTTGGAATTGACATTTCCAGCCAAAGGGCATTATAATTGATCTTAAGATATCTCGAATCTATATTCCGTAATGGATCATCCGATTGTCTTTCTCGGTCAGATTATTGACAAAAATCAGAATCCACATTTCAGAAACATTTTTAAAGAGGTTTCGTCTGTATTTTCAATGTATCATTTCAAACGCACAACCAGAAAAATGAGATCATATTATGTTGCGGCAGACAGGACAATTTGTCTTGTCTGCTAAAAAGGAAGAGAGACAATAAAGGGGTCTATTACTATTATTTTTTTGAAAGGAGGGAGGTATTCTGAGCAAAGTCAGATTTAAAAATCAATACTCTGGAAAACCTTGAAACACTGTAACTCATATAGTATACTAAACAAGAAAGGATCACAAGATGTCGAATAAAATACAGAAATTAAAACCAGATACGGTACTGAAAAATTACTGGCGCAATAACGAGCAGTTTGCAGATTTGTTCAATGCAGTTTTGTTTGACGGGGAGCAAGTCATCAGGCCGGAAGAGTTAGAAGATGCAGATACAGAAGAATCTTCCATACTGGAGCATAAGGAGTACGCCGAAAGCATCCAGGCATCAAGGGACAATATCAAGATCAGCAAGAGATCTACGGTTCACGGAGTGGAATATGTGCTGCTTGGAAATGAATCCCAACAGCATATCCACTATGCTACACCGATGCGTGTCATGGGTTATGATTATGGTACATACAAAAAACAGTATGACAGCAACTCCAAAAAATATAAGACATCAGACGGAATGAATGAAGATGAATATCTTTCGGGAATGAAAAAAACAGACAAATTCATACCTGTTATCACGGTAGTAATCTACTATGGTGATAAGGTCTGGGACGGAGCAACAACGCTTCATGGGATGCTGGATATCCCGGAAAAGATCGTCAGATATGTAAATGATTACAAGATACTGTTAGTAGAAGCAAGACAGAATGACTTAGTGCTGCATAATATGAACAACGTGGATTTATTTAATCTGCTGGAGATTATTCTGGATGACAGGATGCCTAAGTATGAAGCAAAGAAAAGAGCGATACAATACGGCGAGGAACATCAGGTAGATAAATCGGTGGTTATGACTGTAGCAGGCGCAACGAATAGTAAGATTGATTATAATGCTTTTGAAAAAGGAGAGGTGACTATGTGTACTTTATTTGATGAAATTGCAAAAGAGAATGAAATAAAAGGCAGAGCGAAAGAAATTGTTGAAACAGGATATGAATTTGATTTTTCTGAAAATGATATTCTGGTCAGACTGCAGAGAAAACTGGATATCACTTTACAGCAGGCACAGGGATATCTGAACATGTTTAAAAAGCAGGCTGTATAATTATTAAACAGGCTGGCGGAATGATTTGCCAAGCTGTCAGATTCTATTACCGCTTTGCTTTAAGCAGATAAGAAAAAGGACTGGATAACCACAGTCCTTTTTTAGTTGGCCTGACATCTTTTTTGGATAAAGGTGGTCACAGACTGCCTGGGAATTTTCCACGTTCGTCCAATACGAAAAGCAGGAATCTCTCCATTGTTTAACAGCCTGTAAGCAGTATTCTTTCCGACTGCAAGTACTTCGCAAAGCTCTTCTATAGTTATTAAGTCTTGGTATAATTCTTCATACATTATTGAACCCTCCTTCGGATTAAAGATTTATTTGATGTTAATATTTTTACCGATAAATTAAAAAAACAAAAAGGGACTGGCAATGCGTAAAAAATTCAACATAACAAACAATAAATTAAATCGATGCTTGGATGAGCTATAAACGATGAAAAAAATACTGGGTATAGCAAATAAAGTGTGTACACTTTTGCTATACTGGTTGAATGATGCAAAAAAACGAATCTATAGTCTAAATAGGAGATAATAATAATCTAAATGAGAAATGAAAGTCATTAATTAATCTAATAAAAAAGCATAGAAATGAGTAATTCGTTTTTTTGCATCATGGAGGAATAAGTGAAAATATATAGAGAGGAGTTGAATGTTTATTAGAGAACAATAGGGAGGTTATATACTATAGAACTTATTAACTGACTGAATTTAGATTCAGTCAGAGATCTATCTTCTGGATTGGGAAAGTAGATAATTAATATGTCTGGATCATATAAATAAAGATGAAATAAGGAGAGAAATTATGAAAAATCATGTGAATAAAAAGGAAAAGACCAGAGAAAAAAAGACAAATGATATACATATAAGGCTATCAAATGAGGATTATGCTTTACTTGAAGAAAGAAAGAAAAAGAGAATTTTAGACACAACGACCTATATAGAATATTTAATAAGAAATGATAAAGACGACTTTCAGTGTCAAGGTGCAGCAGATCCATTAAATAAAATATCTGCTGCAGCAGCAGGATTATCAGAAAACTGTTACAAATGTCAATGCGGCAAGGAATGTACGATACGTCCATTTGCTATAGATATTATGGAAGGAGTAAAAGAGTTATGGCAGTATTCACGTTAGGAACAGAAGAGAATGGGAAGAAGGCTGTATACAGGACAGAGAAGGATCTGAGGAATTTATTATTTTATGCATATAACCATAGTAGCTATACGATAATGGAAAATCTATATCCTATTGGAGAAGAATTTATAGAATACATCTTTAATCAAATGATGCGCCTGCAATGGAGAAGAGTAAAGTCAGTAAATACAAGAGCGTTACATTATATCTTAAGTTTTGATACACTAAGATGGGAGAAGGATGTAGACCAAAGTAAGATGATGGAAATTATGCATTTTCTAAATGAATATTTATTTGGAGAATACCAGCATATATTATTCTTACATCTGGACAAGCCGTCCCATTACCATATTCATATGATTGTCAATCCGGTAAATATATATACATTACGTTTATGTAGGGAAACCTGGGAGGGTATAGGATGGCAGATAGCGGATTTGCTTGGAAGTTTCTATAATATTCCGCTGCAGTCTTTTACATATCGGGATTATGATGGGAGAATAAAACGCGGACAAGAAACGGGAGTTGACTTATATAAGGATAAATGGGTGAAAGAGATTGGAATTGAAAATAGAGTCCCTTATTTAAAAGATTGAAGCCGCAGAATATCAGTGCTTAATCCGGGCACAAATATAAAGACTACGAGGCTGTATGCTTATTGAAATTGGAGAAATATCATAGGCCAATAGTATGGATATCGATAGATTTCAGTAAGCATACAAGAGCTTCCTTACAGCAAACCGTCAGGCTGAATGGTAATGTATGGAGGTGTTCAAACCGAACACTTTTTGGATATATAGAAAAAAAGTGAGAGGATGAGCAAATCAATTTCAGATTAATGTAAGAGAAGTCCTATATGGATGAATGATCGCGAGGAGAAAAATAAATGAGATACCAAGCAGAGGAATTACGCTATGAGAGGGTAAGAATATTTGAAAAGAAAGCATTTTTTACCTGTGACAGAATAAAAGAAGATTCTGTTCCGGAGGGACTGTATCAATATGAAGTCCGCCATGATGATGAAGGACTTGGCAATCCGGTACAGATTTCAAGGGGCATACTGGTGAATTTTTATGGGAGCCTTTTATGTAGGGAAAAACTGGAAGATGTAGAAACGCAGGGGACTGTCTATATTTCAGAAGTCGATTGGCATTGGATGTCAGACAGAAGTATTACTTTAGATGAATTACTGAGGAAGGAGACATAGGAACCTTTATAAGTTCCGAAGAAAGCTATGAATAAAAAGTAAATATAAAATAGATAAGCGTATAAGAAAAAATATTAGAATTTTTGATGAAGGACAGAAGGGTGTCCTTTATCTTTTGTTAAGATAAGCAGGAAAAAGAAACGCAAATAGTGAAAGATATATATTGATTTTTAAGGAAGGGTGGGTGGGAAATAAAAGAAACTGCATAAAAGTTATTGGATATTCATCGGATCAATGACTTTGATATGGTTTTTAAATCCCTAAAAAAATATGGAGCAAATGATAAGAAAACTATACCTTTCTATGAGGAGAGAAGAAAATCAGAAAGATGTAATCAGCAAGGATTTTCAAGAAGAAATTGTAGCTATGCTGAGAACAGAAATAGGGCAAAAAAATGAAACGGAATTTGAAAAAATCCGTGATATAGCCTTTATGATAGGGGCTGCCGGAGAAGAAAATGGTTTTATAAAAGGGTTCAAATATGCATATCACTTATTTATAGAATGTAATCAAAAATAAAAATGTACCCTTTTTGTGAAAAATATCAGGCGGCAATATGATGTTCATAGGAGACAGTCACATGAAAGTAAAAAATAAAAGGAAAATTATTCCACTGAACGGAGACTTTCATGCGACTGTATTTATAAGATAGTAAAAGAGAACCTGTTCATTAGGTAGAGTCATTTGTTTTTTCAAATAAATCACCAACAGTGCATCCAAGAATTGTACTTAGTGAATCCAGATTCTCAAAGCGGATGGAACTTGTCTGATTTGTTATCATGCGGTTGAAATTCTGATAACTTAAATCCATTTGTTTAAAAAGCCAGTACTTTGTACGATTTTGTTCTTCCAGGATTTCTAATATTCGTAAGCGTACCATCTGACTCCCTCCTTTTTGATGATTATACCGGAAAATCAACTTTTACATGAATGATGTATATATAAGTTATGCTTGCATAATATATGTATAGAATATATAATGTATACATAAGATACAAAAAGTAGGTTTTAAAAGAGTAGTATATAAAATTTAAGAAAAATGGGTCAGGGTAATCTATGGATAAGAAGAACAGAATTTTAGCAATATTGTATAGGCTTTTTTGGGGGAAAGGAATTACTGCGTCAGTGCTTGCGGAAGAATATCAGGTGTCAGAAAAAAGTATTTTGCGTGATATCAGCATAATCCGTTCCTTTTTAGCTGACAACAGAAATCTGGTAGGAAATCTCGAACTGGAGTATGACAGAAAGAGAAATGTTTACAGACTCAACAGAAGCGATGGGCTCCAGGAGAGAGAATTGCTTACTATATTAAAGATTCTTCTGGGAAGCAGGGTATTTACAAAAGAGGAATTAAAAGGATTGATTGGGAAACTGACTGCATATAGCAACCCTGAGGATCAAAAAATGTTTCAAAATTTTTGGAAAAATGAAATGGAATATTATAGCCAGGCAAGTGCGAAAGGAAGTACCCATTTATATGAGTTGATCTGGCAGCTTGAAACGTGGATTAAGGAAGGGAGAAGTATTGAAGCTACATATAAAAAATTAAATGGAAAACTGGTAGAACGATGGCTGTATCCTATTGCAGTGGCTTTTTCGGGCTTTTATTTTTATTTATTGGCATGCCGGGGTGATATGGAAAATTCTGCAGTGATTTATTACCGAATTGACCGGATAGAACAGATTCGGATAAAGAAAGAAAAGGTTCCAATAGAAATTGAAGAAAAACGGCATTTGGAAAGGGCACGGCTCTATAACCAAAAAATGTTTATGGGGGAATATATGAAAATCAGATTTGTATATACTGGGCCGTCTGTAGAAGCCATATTAGACAGATTTCCAACAGCGGATATTGTTTCTCAGGACGAACAAAGAACAGAAATTACAGCCATGGTGGAGTACAGCAGAGGGACAATGATGGAGCTGCTATCGCAGGGAAAATGGATAAAAGTATTGGGGCCGGAGAAGCTGCTGGATGATATGCGGGCTGAGGTCGGTTCTATGAAACAGATGTATGAGGAATGAGCATAGAGGAGAGGTCAGATGACCAAAACTGGATAAGCATATATGCAGTAGAAAAATTTAAAAAATAAAATACAAAGGAGAGAAAGATGGAAAATTTTAGTTTTAAGGATGAAGCGCTTCAAAAAAAATATGAACAAAGGGTAGCGGAATTAAAGGCTTTAGCAGATGAGCCGGTCACGGATTCAGATCATTTGTGGGATGAGACAGTCAGAAGGTATGCAGTGGCCATGCGGAGAACGAAAAAGGTTCTTTCATCAAAAGGAATCCAGGATTATATTACCATGGGTATGATGAAAAATATTGATACTTTTTTAAACAGATGTGCAAACGCAGAATTTCATATTGCATTAGTAGGCGCTATTAAAGCCGGAAAATCTACGCTGATCAATGCGCTGTTAGGATATGAGTATGCGTCTACGGAGGTTACTCCTGAGACAGCATCCCTGACAAAATTTAAAAAAGCAGATAAGAACCATGTGAAAATATCGTTTTATACCAACGAAGAGTGGCAGGAATTGTGGGATAGTGCGAATGAAGCTAAAGCAACTGTTTTTTTAGAAGAATATAAAACGCTAAAGGCAGACGCAGAAAAAAGCAAATGGCTGAGCAGTTCTCCTAAAAATATTGTGTGTGATGATAAAGAAAAACTGGTTAATGAAATTAAAAGATGGACATCATCAAAATCATCGGTTCATTATTTTGTCAAAGAGGTTGAAGTCGGGCTGAAAGATTTTGAACTGCCGGAGGGGGTGGTGCTGGTAGATACTCCGGGGCTTGATGATATCGTTGAGTACCGTTCCAATATCACAAGGGATTATATAGACCGGGCTAATGCTGTCCTTGTATGTGTAAAATCGGATGCGCTGACCGGACAGGAGATGCATACAATATACAGTGTTTTTTCAAATGTGAGATATCATCCGGAGAAGGTATTTATCATTGCAACCCAATTAGATACTTTAAACCGGCCAGAAGAAAACTGGAAGCTGCAGGAAAAGGAATGGTTAAAACACTTGAAAGGGAGAGGGGCATATGGCAGTGAAAAACTGGCAGAAGCAAATACCATTCCTGTGTCGGCATATTTATATACTCTTTTGAAAGAATACGATACATATGCAGAAGATGACCAGAATGATAAGAAATGGGATTTAGAATCTATATTAAGTAAATTACGGATTAAAGATATCCATGAAAAATATGACTGGCTGTGCGATTTTACCAATATAGAAAAGCTGAAAAGAACGATAAAAACTGACATTGCAGACCACCATAAGGAAAAATTAAGAGAAGATATAGAAAGTACATATAAGATATGTAAGGAAGAGATTCAGGACTGTATGCGTAAAATCAGGGCGGAACAGGAAGACATTATTCAAACCAGCCGGGGAGGCATAGAAGAAATCCAGAAAAAGAAAAAAGAGTTTACCCAAAAATATAAAGAAGCAAGTGACGATAAAAAGGAATTAGAAGGCCTTATCAGCAGGCTTCAGGCAATCACACAGAAAAGAGCAGGGGAACTCGAACAGGCAATCAAGTCATTGGGGAGGTGATTATAATGCTGCAGGAGCCGTATATACCGTATAATTCAGAGCGCATTGAAAAAATACTGAAAGCCGTTGGAAAAACGATTGCAGATATAATATCTATCATTGGGAAAAAAGTATCATCTACAGATTCTATTGATGAAAAATCTTCGGTTTCCGATGTGGACAATCTCATCGAGATATTTGAAACATACAAGGAAGAAACCAGAAAAAAAACAAGTGAGATTGAAGAGTCAGTTTATGCAGAGGTATCTTCCTTTACAGAAGAACTTGAGATTCTTTTTGACGATCGGGAAACACTGATAAAAAAATATGGAATCAGCAGAAAGCGTATTGCGCGGCAGATTCATCATTTATTGGCGGAAATAAGAGGATATATCGACAATGAGGTTTGTAAGAGCATAACGCTGAGTAATCAGGAGCTGAGAAATATCATTCGAATGATACCGGGAAAACAAAAAGAACAGGCGATGAATGAATTTGCTGACAGAGTATTCAGGGAAGCATTAGATACCTATTGCCAGCATATCCGTGAAGAACTCTCAGTTTTTTTTGAAGAGATAGAAGAAGGGGTCCTGTCTGTAATCGAAGCAGCCAAAGAAACTGCAGACAGGAACAGCCGTGAATTAGAAAATATAAATGCCGATAATTGTGAGGAACAGTCTGAACAGATCATTGCAAATGCAAATGATATTATCATTGACTGCTGTGTGGCTGAATATGTGTTGAAGGGGTGAAGGGATGGGTTTCTTTGGTTGGATTGGTAGACAAATTGGTAAAGGCATAGAAAAAATAGGAGATAAGGTTGGAGAAAAGACAGGGTGGTATGGGATAAGCGAATTGGGAACGGCAATACAGGATATTTGTTCCGAGGAAGTATCCAAAGAGCGCTCATATGATAAAAATGAAGCAAATGTCCTTACTACAGAGAGGCTGAATGAAATACTGGTTTCGTTCTCGGAAAGGTATTTGCAGCATTGTGAAAATCTGGAAGAACGGTGTATTGAAGAAGTAGAGGATTATTGTAATGCATTGATTGATTTATTGGAGGAATCATCAGAATTTATGAAAGATAACTCTAATCTGAAACGTGTTAAGCGAAACCGTTCGAAAATCCGTACCACAATTATCGGCAGTTTAAAGGAACCGCTTGCAAAGAGGATGTCATTGGATGATCCGGAATGTCTGAAAATATTAAAGCTGGATTCCGGTAAAGAAAAAGAAAAGGCGATGAAAAAATTCAGTAAAAAAATAATACGGGAGTCCCTAAATAATCTTGCTATGAAGGTGACGGATGTGCTTCAGGAGCAGACAGAAGGCATTGAAGAATATTTCACGGATTATGCTGAATCACAGGAGAAAAAGGTTAAAATAGCAAAACGGCAGTATGAAGCTATGCTTAAGGAGGGCCGTTCAAAAGAGTCTGATATTGAAAAAAGTATTATGGAGCCAATGGCCGTCTTAAAAGCGGCCGAATTAGTAAAAAGTATAATATAAAGAATTGTCAGATAATATCAGGAGAAAAGCATATGAACAAATGGGAAAAGGTGTTTTATAAGGAACAGTTCTGTGAGGTACATATGAAACTGGAAGAGAATTTGCGGCAGCAAAATGAAATTTATGAAAAAATTGCAGAGATGCTCGGCGGTATTGAGGCAAGAATGGACAAAACGGATAAACTTTTAAAGAAAGTACTGCTGAATGTAAAAGAGGTAAAAAAATCTACGGAACAAAAAGTTGATGCGGCATACGAAAGTCTGCAGGAACAGACAGAGGAAGCGTTCAGAGAGAATCAGGAAAATCTCAAAGAAGTGGTCTCTTTGGTGAAAATGTTGTTGGTTAATTCTCTTTTAGAGGATATGGAAGATATGGAGGAAATGGATTAGCTGGTGTGGGATGTTCGAAAGTAGCATCTTACATAAAAACATGAGGAGCAAATGAAATGAAGAGAAAATTTTTAGCAGTATTAATGATGTCTGCTATGGTATTGGCAGGTAGTACAGTATCAAAGGCAGATGATGTGTTCGAGTCGAACACGGAAAAATCATCAGAAATTAATATGGATACAGAAGAACAAACGGAAGCAAACCCAGAAAATGCTATAAGCACTTTAAAAGAGATTGCAGGAGAAGATTCCGATAAAGAAAGGAATACGGAAGATTCTATCATTACATATGCTGATGGTATTGCTATTGATGAAGAGCATTTTCCGGATGAAGGTTTCAGGGAATATCTGAATAGATATTTGGATAAAGATGGTGATGGTTATTTCAGTCAGAATGAAATTAACGATATAACGAGTATAACGATAGTGCCATCTACCCTTTATAAGATTAATAATCTTGCCGGAATCAGTTACTTTACAAACCTGAGAACTTTGGAATGTGGTTACAACGGAATAACATCATTGGATGTAAGCCAGAATATCAATTTGAGCAGGCTGGAATGTCGTGGAAATCAATTAACATCTTTGGACGTAAGCAAAAATCTGAATTTACAGGGATTGGTATGTTCGAATAATCAATTGAGCACCTTGGATGTAAGCCAGAATACTAATTTGAGCAGGCTAGAATGATCATGGAACCAATTAACATCATTAGATGTAAGCAGGAATCCTAATTTACAGACATTAATATGTGATAACAACAAAATCTTGGAGTTAGATGTAAGTGGTTGCCCTAATTTGAATAATTTGAGCTGGGATGCAAAGAAAATTGATGAGGAGAATTTCCCAGATGAAAATTTCCGAGAGTATTTAAAAGATTTTGATGAAGATGGTGATGGTTATTTTAAGAGGAACGAAATGGATAATGTAACAAGTATTGATGTATCCTCGAAAAATATCAAAAACCTTGATGGGATTAATTACTTTACAAATCTGATAAGTTTAAAATGTGCTAATAACCAATTAACAGAATTGAAAATAAATGGATTATTACCCAAATTACAAATATTAGACGTAAGTGAAAATCCGAATTTGCAGACATTAGAATGTGGTGCAAATCAATTAACCACATTAAATGTAAGTAAAAATACAAATTTACTGCATTTGATATGTTCAAATAATAAATTGACTACTTTGGATGTAAGTGGAAATACGAATTTGCAAAGCCTGTGGTGCAATTTAAATCAATTGACTAGTGTAGATGTGAGTCAAAATTCCGAACTCTTACAATTACTTTGTGGAAATAATCAACTAAAGGAATTAGACTTAAGCAGTAATAAGAAACTCGATGTCTTAGAGTGCAGGGAAAATCAGTTGACCAGTTTAGATTTAACCAATAATTTAGAATTGCTTATTGTAGATTGTTCCAATAATCAGTTGTCTAATTTGGAAACTAAAAATCCTAAATTGAACCATTTATGGTGCATCAATAATCACTTGTCCAGTCTTGATGTAAGTAAAAATATAGAATTAGTTAGTCTTAGATGCTATAAGAACCATTTGGTAAATTTGGAATTGTCTTATAATGGAAAAATGCCCATAAGAACTGGTGATTATGATAATCCAAATCCCTTGCATTTTACTATGGGTGGCGCATATGCAGAACCACAAAATACCAGTGCAAACATTGTCTCTACAAACGACACATGGACTTTAGACTTAGCTGCCATCGTAGGAAAAGAGAATCTCAGCAGGGTAACTCTTGCAACTGATGGAGCAAAACTGTCAGCAGATGGAACCGTAACCTTTTCAGGCAGCACCATGCCAACCGAACTGGTATATAATTATGACACAAAAAATCCAGCAGAAGATACTCCCATGACTGTTCATGTTGCATTGACACGAAATAATGTTGAGGACCAGACCGGAAAAGATGTTACAGTAGATACAGGTGATTTGGATATAGACAAAATCTGCAAGGAAAACAATATAAGCATTAATGCGAATTTCGAGATTATTTTGTCACAAGGCACGCCTTCTAAGGAAAGCCTTGATAAATTAACACAGGCTGCAGGGAAAAATGGTTATTCGATTAAAGCCACGTATGAAATATTGATGTCATTGCTCTCTGATGGACAAAAAATAGCGGATATTACAGATAACTTTGGCCGCATAAAATTAACGTTTCAGGTGGATGCGTCCCTTGCTGGACAAAATGCTATTGTTTATCAGCTGCATAATAATTCACAGGTTATCGTCCATGACGGGCTGACCATAAATACAGATGGTACGGTTACGATTACTGTAGATAAGTTTTCGACATTTGCAGTGGCGGTTAAACCATCCTCAAACAATACAGGCAAGCCAGATACAGATCAGTCCGGCACAAATAAACCAGATACCAACAGGCCGGACGCAAATAAACCGGGTTCCAACAGGCCAGATATAAACCAACCAGACACGAATCAGCCTAATGGAAACCAGCCAGATACGAACCAGTCAAACGCAGGCCAACCGAATGTAAAACAAACAAATACGAATCAGCTTTCTCCTAAAACGGGGGACAGTACAAATCCAGTATTTTGGATCATAGTTGCTATGGCGGCATCCATAGCAGGCATCTTAAACAGAAAAAGACATTATACGAAATGATCTTTGTGGTAGGATCAGGACTCAGTAAGGAATACGATCCTTAACGCTCATACTAATAAGAAGAGGGTGTTCATTTAGAACACCTGTATGATTTTTGCAAATTCTATGATATTAGAGACTGGTAATATAATAGCTTTTTAGTTTTGATTCTGGCATGGAGATAGGCAATAAGATGGATAGGGGTGTTCGTTTTCGGACATCCCTATATTTAAACGCTCCTTAAATTATTTGCCAGGTCAATCATATTGAAATATTCAGGTGAAGGGAGAAGATGAAAGTGAATTGTAAAAAATGTGGAGCCCCCTTAGATAGCAGTTGGAAGATATGCCCGAATTGCGGAACACCGACCGGAGTACAAAAGTCAGCCCGGCATAAGAAAAAAGCCGTATATAAAAACGGATGGTTCTGGGTGGTGATCCTGCTCTTAATCATCGTGCTGGGGCTTGCGGCATACATAGGCATCCTGTCCCAAAAAGGGACAAAGGATGAAAATAAAACGGAGCCAAAGAAAGAGGAAAAAGAAGCAGCAGATTTTTCCAGCATTGATATGGAAATGCTGTTCGGCCAGCCAGAGGATTATGCAGCGGAAATCGGGCTGGAAAATTCAGATGAGAATCCGGTTTATACCGGACTGGATGGCAGTGTACAAGCTGTATATCAGGAAGGAAACCTTATAAATATCGTGATTCAGGGTAGTGGAGAAGAGATGCCATCCTTCCATGGGGTTAGAAACGGAATGTCGAAGGAAGAGGCTGTAGAGAAGATGAAGGACTCTTATCCTGAGATTGTTGATTCCGGGGAAAGCATACAGTTTATGAACCTTGATGCAAAGAGGAATGTAGTCTGTGGGTTAAACGAAAACAATGTTGCCAGTATCAATATCAGTATCCTGTCGGATGAAGAGATCGGAAATTACAGGCAGGCTAAGGAAGAACAGCTGCGGGCACAGTATATCTTCCCAGACAGCAACAGCAGGTATCTTTCCGAAGAAGAGGTAAGGGGCGTAGAAGCTGACAGGCTTTTTATCGGAAGGAATGAAATATTTGCAAGGCATGGATATATTTTTCAGGACGAAGGGTTGCAGCAGCACTTTAATAGCATGCCGTGGTATTCAGGAACCGTAACGGCGGAACAATTTAATGCAGATGCGGTTTTCAATGACTTTGAGAAAAAGAATGCCGAGCTGATTAAACGAATAGAGGATGAAGTGGCTGGGACAAATAATGTTTCAGGACAATTTATTGGAAGTACGGGAGTGTATATTTGCATTACCCCTGGATCCCTTACCGGAAAAATAGAGATTTTATCCATAGGAGACAGTTCCATTCAGTATTCTTTAGGCGCTTTGGAGATGCCGCAGGCAATCGTAACGGAGGAAGCCCTGATCACAGGCAATAATACAGCCCAAGCGAATCTTTATGGCTATGAGATTACGTTTACATGGTCTGATGCAGAAAATATGTATGTGACAAGTTCAGGAGAGCTTACAGGGATGGACTCAGGGACGATTATGGAAATAACAACTGGAATGGGATATAGATGGTCTACGGAATTTAACCGTTGGCAATGATACTTAAAAAAAAATGTTGGTGTTCTTTTCGAACCTCCTTCATGAAACCTCTCATTCCGACACTCTGAAAAAATTTAGGATTACAATTACATATTATAATAGTGAGACTTATAATATTCACACTTCACACAGGACAGAATCCAACAACCGGGTTCTGTCCTGTTCTATGTACAGAAGAAGGAGGGATTCTATGGGAACAATCTTAAAGGCACTGATCGCTGCTGCGGCTGTCGTACTCGAAGAAATCTTAGATGATGATGACTAGGCATATCCATTCACCTCACGTATCTGTAACTACGTATCGCGGTAAAAAAACAAAAGAAAGAGAGGATTTTATTATGGCAGCAAATGTTGAGAGTATGTTTTATGTAAGAGAAACACCCTGGCATGGCCTGGGGACGAAGGTAAAGGAAGCGCCCACATCTAATGACGCTCTGATCCTTGCCGGCTTAAACTGGCAGGTACTCCAGGAGCCGATCTTCACGGCTACGAATGAACCGATCGAGGGCTACAAGGCCAACATCCGTGATTCTGACAGAAAGCCCCTGGGTGTAGTGACCAGCCGTTATAAGGTCATCCAGAACAATGAGGCCTTTGCCTTTACAGATGAATTATTGGGCGAAGGCGTCCGGTATGAGACAGCTGGAAGCCTTCAAGGCGGAAAAAAAGTCTGGCTGCTGGCACATATGCCCCACGAGTACATTATTTCCGGCGAACAGATCAGTCCCTATCTGTTATTTTCGAACACCCATGACGGCTCCGGTGCGATCAAGGTTGCCCTGACTCCGATCCGTGTGGTATGCCAGAACACGCTGAACCTGGCATTATCCAAGGCGAACCGCTGTTGGTCTATGATCCACACCGGGGATATCCAGGAAAAGATGCAGGAGGCCAGAGACACACTGCTCAGAGCAGAAAATTATATGCAGGAACTGGGTCAGGAATTTGAAAACCTCCGCATGAAGAAGCTCTCGGACAGACAGGTGACGGAATACATTGAAATTCTTCTCCCGCTGGAAGATAATTCCACCCCACAGCAGACCAAAAACATCCGGAAGCTGAGGGAGGATATGAAGAGACGCTATTTTGACGCACCTGACCTGCAGCATGTAGGAAAGAATGCGTACCGCTTTGTAAATGCGGTATCTGACTTCGCTACCCATGCGGAGCCGCTCCGTAAAACGGCGAACTACAAGGAAAACATGTTCGCAAGGACAGTGGAAGGAAACCCGCTGATCGACAAGGCATACCAGATGGTATGCGCGGCGTAGGTGATAAGATGAAACTGGAACATCAAGAACTGGAACAGATTTTTTGTTTGAAGATCAGCGCCGAATTAAGCGCCTTTCAGTATGACATGCTTCAAAAAGAAAGAGAGGAGATCTATCAGGCCGCCTATCAGATCGACAGCATGATCAATCTGTATGAACTGCTGATAGAACAGTGCCGGACGATGAAAGAGGAACTGCTCATCATTGCGGTCATGGTTCCGGAGCTTCTGCATTTCCTGTATGACAGGTGGCTGGAATATAAGGATTCCCATATGGAGGATATACAGGACTGTATTGTTCAGGAGTTGGAAGCTCTAAAAGAGATTGATAAAGAACTGAAATCCCTGAAAGATCACTACAGGACCGAAAGGATGGAGGAGACAGCATGAAAAAATTAGTATCGACACTCAATCTGGATAAAAAGGAATGGCTGAAATACCGTAAAAAAGGAATCGGAGGGAGCGACGCCGGAGCCGTATGCGGCCTGAACCCCTACCGTACTGCAATGCAGGTATACAGCGACAAGACCTCAGACACGATCGAAGAGATCGACAATGAAGCCATGCGTCAGGGCAGGGAATTTGAGGATTATGTCGCAAGAAGATTTACGGAAGCCACCGGAAAAAAAGTACGCAGGGCAAACGCCATGTTCTATCATGAATCCTATCCGTTCATGCTGGCAGACGTAGACCGGATGGTAGTCGGAGAGAACGCAGGATTGGAATGCAAGACCGCAAGCCCCTTTATGGCAGAGCATTGGAAGGATGGAAAGATCCCGCTCTCCTATCAGATTCAGTGCTATCATTACATGACAGTCTGCAATGCGGATGCATGGTATATCGCCGTACTCATTTACGGCCGGGAATTTAAGTACTATAAGCTGGAACGGGATGAATCCATGCTGGCTGATTTGGTTCGAATCGAACAGGATTTTTGGGAGAACCATGTGATGAAAAGGGTGCTTCCTGAGCCGGATGGCTCTAAACTTGCGGACAGCGTGATTGCGGAATATTATAAAAATTCCGTGGCAGAGATCCTGCCGCTCAAAGGATTTGATGATAAATTAAGACGCCGCCAGGAATTGAAAGAGGACATGGAACAGATGGAGAAAGAAAAAAAGAAGATCGAGCAGGAATTGAAGCTCTATCTCGGAGAAGCAGAGCAGGCAGAAAATGAGCGGTACAGAGTCTCCTGGAAATCTGTTTCCAGCAACCGGGTCGATGAATCACGCCTGAAAGAAGAACAGCCTGAGATTTACGCACAGTACCAGAAGGTGATCCGGAGCAGGCGGCTTATGGTAAAAGCGGCGTAAAAAATGAGCTGGAGAGAAAGGCTTTTATATTGGGCGATCAAAATTTTGTTGAAGGAGAAATGAAGTTGACAAAGCAGAATATAAAAGAAGAACTGGCAAAGAAAGCTGGAGCAATCAAAGAAGAACAGCCGGAGAAACAGGTGCAGACACCGGAACCGGAGAGGCAGATGCAAGTACCAGAGCCGGAGAAGCAGATACAAGTACCAGTGTCAGAGAAGCAGGTACAGATACCAGAGCCAGAGAAGCAGATACCGGAACCGGATGCTATGATCAATTCAGACAATGGTAAAAGAATCATTCGGCTGTTAAGGGCGGACGAGATCGAGTGCCGGGTATCCACCATCAATGAAAAAGGAATGAGCCTCCTGCTGTTCAAGGATGCCCGTGTAGACCAGCGGATATTGGACGAGACATTTACGCCTTTCGGATGGAAAAGGACGCACCAGTGCATTGACGGGAATCTGTACTGCACCGTCGAAATCTGGGACGAAGATAAACGGCAGTGGATCGCGAAGCAGGATGTGGGCACGACCAGCCACTCTGAAAAAGAAAAAGGTCAGGCGTCCGATTCCTTCAAGCGTGCCTGCTTCAACTGGGGGCTTGGAAGGGAACTGTACACAGCACCGTTTATCTGGGTTCCGGTAACAAAAGTGAATATCCAGAAGAAAGACAACCGTTATACCACTTCTGACAGGTTTTCTGTGCTGTCCATAGGCTATAACGAACAGAAGGAGATATCTGCTCTTGTGATCATCAACCAAAATGGGCAGAAGGTATTTGAACTGAAACAGAAGCCAGAGCGAAAACAAGGACAGAAAGCAGAAACCCAAAATCAAAAACCGGAGGAGCAGAATCAGACACAGGAGGATAAGAAGCGGAAAACAGCAGAAAAGAAACAACAGCCGGAAGGAAACCCAAAAACGCAGGAGAAGCCGGCCTCAGACAAACAGTTTATGCTGCTTGAAAAAGAACTGAAACGAACCGGAATTTCCATGGAGACGGTATTATCCAGATACCACCTGACAGGTGTAGAGCAGATGACAGCGGATATTTATACAAGGGCGATGAAGGGTCTGAAAAAGACGAAAGATGCGGCGTAGAGCATGCGGTTCGAAACGAACACAATGGAAAAATTATTGGAATCGGTACTTATAGGAACGGTCACAGAGCTCTTCGGATGAAAACGGAAACCAGTAAGGAACTGCTGTAAAAGGATTCAGAACGTCAGAATATGAAATTGATTTTATGGCAGTTCTTTCTATAATTTATGACGTCATTTGTGTCCGAAATGAACACCATGGAAACACCATAGGAATTGATGCTTGATACAAAGATCACAGTATCTTGAATCACAATAGAATACATTGAGGCTGCTGGAAAATACTGTTTGTTTGCAATAGATTGTTGTGTAATCAGGCAGATTACAGCAATCTATTGTAGGTATACAGCCATTTTCTGGCTATCCTTGTTGATTGGAAGGATAAAAATTAAAATAAGATGGTGAGGAATCTATGAATAAAAAGAAAAAAATGAATACAGATACACGATGCCCGCTTTTAAAAGGATATCAGGCACATAAGAAATCCTTCAGCAGCAGATCAGGAGCAAAGTCGATGTTAAATATTCTTTTTGAAACAAGGTCATGCCATGCGCTGGAAGAATGCTTAAAGAAGGATAAAGTCTACCAGAAAAAGGAAAGAAAAGTAGAGGAAGCTCTAAGAAAAATAGACCGGATGGGACTGGATCAGGAACAGTTGAACGCAATAGATGAAGTACTGTCTATATGCAATTACCACGATTCCCAATACGGCAGGATTGCGTACAGCCTTGGATTTAAGGATGCGGTACACCTTATAATGGAACTTTTTACAGATTAAGAGAGGATCAATGAATGGAGAACACGAAAAAAATGGATTACACGGAGTTTAAAGAAGTCCTGAAAAAACTGGTTCAGGAGAAGGCGGGCACTAATATGAAAGTCGAAATAGTCCAGATCATAAAGAATAACCAGACCAAGAGTGAGAACCTGACATATATAGACCCAAACTATAACCTGTTTCCCTCCATCCAGCTGAATGAATTGTATCAGGAGTATCAAAAATACGGAATGGACTGGTGCGTGGAAGAGACGGTTTCTGTTTTGGGGAATATGAAAAAAATCCATGAAGATCAGTTGATAGGTTCCTGGGAAAGCGCAAAAGAGCGGATCATCGTGGAATTGGTCAAAGAATCCTGGAATCAGGAGTTACTGGAGAAGATCCCTTATAAACCATTTCTGGATTTGGCAGTCATTTACCGGCTTAAGATGTGGGAATGCAAGTCCGGAGATGCCGTCCACACAGTAACGAATGGGATGATGGAATACTGGGATATCACCGAAGAAGAACTGTATGAGGCGGCGATTGCCAACCTGCAGAAGGAGGAGTTTGAGATCATAGGATGGCATCAGGCAGTCCAGGATATGATTGAAGAACTCATAGACGTAAAGGAAGAGAGCGAATTTCATGAGTGGATGTATATCGTTACCAACCGAAGCAGAATAAGAGGGGCCACTGCAATGCTCCGTACCGATTTGCTAGACCGGTTCGCCAAAGCGCAGGAGAGTGATCTGATCATCCTGCCATCATCAGTCCATGAGGTGTTATTGCTTCCGGCCATGGATGATGAAGACGTAGCAGAGCTTCGCAGAACCGTACAGGATATCAATGAAAAGAAAGTGAAAGGGGAGGAATGGCTGTCAGATGAAGTGTACTATTTCAGGAGAAGCACAGGAGCAGTAGAATTAATCCCGGAATAGATGGAAGCAATGTCCTGTCAATGCCTAAATCTACAGAATCAATGAAAACAGAAAGCGTGGATTTTCTATCAGAAAAATTATATTTATATAGAAGAAACGGCACACAGATTGGAACAGGTAAATTTAGAACTTATGCTTTCTGTTGAATAGATTCAAAGTATAAATTGTGTTCGATTCGAACTACGGAAGATGCCCTGATGCCTGTAGAAACAAAACGTATTCTTACTCATTTAAAATAGTAGTCCATACTCTGGTCAGAATAGATTCAGGGTATGGGGCTATGATAATCTGCTGATATAGGCCGCTAAAATATAATGATAAATGCCTCGCTTCCTTGTATTCCGGCTATAATGATGATAGAATACAAAAAAAGATGTCTCCATCATTTGGTTTTAAGATTTGAGATGTGTGGCTATGATGAGAACCATAGGTATCGGCCATCAGGATTTCGGCCTATTAGTTACTTGGATTGGAAAGGCGGTATAAAATGGATTTCAAAAGAGATATTTACGCCAGCCTGCTGCAGTGGAAGAAAAATAATTCTGGAAAAGTCCTTGAAGTAAGCGGAGCGCGGCAGGTAGGCAAGACTTATATACTGACGAAGTTTGCAAAAGAGAATTACAAAAAATTCATATATATCAATATGATGCAGACCTCCGGACAGGAGTTTATAGCCTGTCTGGACAAGGCTTCCAGATGGGAGCCTGGAGAAGAGCGGGTCAAGCAGCCGATCCATAAAGCATTTGCGCTATTTGACTGTAAATTCCAGGACAAAGAAGATACTGTAGTCCTGATTGATGAAATACAGGAGTCTGCAAGGGTATATTCGCTTATCCGGCAGTTTGCAAGGGAATTTCGGACGCATTTCATCGTTACAGGCAGTTATCTTGGAAAGACAATGCAAAAAGAATATTTCCTTCCGGCCGGAGATATTGAGACAATGATTCTGGATACCATGTCCTATGAAGAATTTTTGGAAGCTGCAGGAAAAAGGGAACTGTATGAGAAGATAGATTTATTCGGAAACAGCAGCCATGAGGATTATCACAGCCTGAAAGAAATGTACGATATATACTGTAGGATCGGAGGTTATCCTGCAGTGGTACAAAAGTATTTTGAAACAGGAGATATTGAGGCGTGCAGAAAAGAAGTCATCCACATTATCCACATTTTTGTAGAAGAATCCGAACGGTATTTTGATGATATTTTGGAAATGAATCTTTTAGAGCAGCTTCTTCCGGCGATCGCACAGACCATGATCCGGGAAAAGAAGGGCTCGCCAAACCTGATCCGAGAACTGTCTGCCATAGTCTTTCGGGATGACAGCAACCGGGTCACAAAAAAGAGCATCAATCAGGCAATCGCATGGTTTTACCGTTCCAATGTGATTGGATACTGCGGTCAGGTGAATGAAGGGAATGTGCTGGATGTCACACCAAACTGCAGATTTTATTTCAGGGATTTGGGGGTTGCCGGATATTTCCTTGACATAGCGGGCGCACAGCCAGACACGATTTCAGGCATTATAAATGAAAACTTTGTTTATCTCTATTTGAAGAAAAAAACAGATAATCAGGAAATAGCAGGACTGGCTCCAATGTATGCTTTATATAAAGATGGAGAACTGGATTTCTTTGTAAACAGCAGGAAAGATTATCAGAATTACGGGATTGAAGTAAAGGCCGGACGTGCCGCAGGAAAAACAGCAGATCGGATGCTGGCGGATGGAAAGATAAAGTATCTGTATCTGCTGAAAGGTGACACGTTTGGCGGAATGGAAGGAAAAAAGAGGACGGTTCCGGTTTATTTGATGGGAAGAATTTCATTTGAAGGGTGAGATAAAGGGATGAAAAAGGTATGTGGGAATAGGATAGATGCTGGGAGGTGGCTTTGCTATGTTGCCCGATAGAAAGAAAAAATTGGAAGAAGAAGGATTATTTATTACAGAATTTAATGAGGAGTTTTTTGAGCAGAATTTTAAAGCTAATAAGGACATTGAGAACGTAATTGAAGAAATAGTGGACTTATCAAAAAAAAGCAAAAAGAAGTATGAAGAAGCGTGTAAAAAAGAGGGAAAAAAGGCTGACGATATTATCTGGCGTTTTATCATAAAAGAATCTACTAAAAAAATTAAGGAATACATGCCAGAAACAAAATTTGATTTAGAGGATTCCCTTTTAGCACCTCAATTAAAAGATATTGTTTCGGAGTTTTATTCGGAACAATTATTTTTGGAATTTGATGTTGCGCAGAAAATAGAATATAATTTGCACCGATGTACAAAAGCAGAACACGATAAATATAACCTTGAAGGAACCGAAAAAGGTACAGAAGATGACTATAAGATTGTGTGGGATAAGTATGGTGCTTTGTTTTCGTCAGGAAGAAAAATGGAGGATAAAGATCCTGTTATTGATTTGCTTCCGGGAATCAAAAGACTTAAACCGCCAAAATCGAAAGTTTGTTTTTCTGGTTGCTTAGAAGGAGAGAATCTTTTTTTGGAATCTGATTTTGCTCCATTGAATTTCTTATACGTGGCAAATGAAAAATTTCAAAAGTTTTTAAGGCATGAAAAAGAATCTCAAAAGTATTTTGATTATTTATTGGGATATATCAAAATACTAAATAAAAAGAAAAAGATCCCATTACACTATATATGGGAAAAGATGACTAATTTTAATGTGGCCAATATTATATCTAAATTCGTGACAGAGTTTACTATAAATGGGAAATTTACAGAAGAAGCAGGATGTGAATTTATAAAAAATATTTCAATAGGAACAAATACTTTATTAAGCCAGATTGAGCAAATGCCAAATATATTGACAAGGTTAATACTATTAAAAAAGGTGTTTTTTGCTATTTCGGTTTTATATAAGCATAGTACACTTTGGGAGATATCTCGTGATCAATTATGTATATTAAGAGATGTGCTAAAAAACATTAATCAGGAATATGGATGCATACAAGGGACAGTTATAGAATTGTCGGTCGTTACATATTGGAAAATGAGCAAAGAACAAGGAAAGAAACTTGATATTGAAAAATGGATTGAAGGAATTAAGAAGGAATATTCCTTAGATGATTTCCGAAAACTATTAGTTTATTCTAGTTTTGAAGAAAAATTTATAGAAGAAGGAAATATGTATATCAACGCTGAGCATCGTATTATTAAAAATAAACTCAAAAACTTTTCTTTAGAATTTGATGCTATTCATTATGAGCCTGTGAGTAGATCAGATATTGAACAATTCTTTGGAGATAATATTTATTCTAATAACATAGACGACAATCTAGTAGAAGATATACAAAAAATGGGGTGGTTTACGATAGAATCCTGCTATAATATTGAAGAAGATAAATCTAAGTATCAGCATAATGAAATATACTGTACGGATACGTATAATGAAGATAAAGAAAAGGAAATATACAATAAACTAAAAAAAGAAAATGACAGTAAACATATTGAAAAATTTTTAAAGCCATACCTATTATCTATCTATAAAAATGTAATATTTGAAAATACTGTTATGGAGAAAGAAAATAGATACAAAAATATGTTTAATCTATTATTATATCATATGAAATAGAAAGAGTCAAATTTAATAAAAATTTTCAGCGCATCCTTTAAAGTTTGGGGGGTGCGCATTTTTTGTTATTATAAATCCATCGTGAGCGCTAACGAATAAAAAAATTAAAGATGTGCCCGGATTTTTGGAGATTGCCAAGAAATTTTTTCGGAATTTTATTGCCTTAGCAGCATTTATGAAGAAAAAAAATTGCAAAAGGTCAAAAAGCCGGGCACGAGAAAGGAGAAAAGATAACATGATGGATAGCGAAATTCGAGCGAGGCTGGAAGAACAAGATATCAAAAACCGCATGGAAATCTCAAAAAAAATGGCTGAGGGGCAGATGGAAATTGAAAAAGCTGTCCTTAAAGAAAAACTGCTAAATGCTGAGAAATTGGATTATGAGCAAAATAAAAATCAAATGCAGGAATACAAGAAAGAAGTTACCAAAATGAATTATTTGGAAATAGGTTTTGGAACTCAGGGGGAGGTGGAACTTCATACCAAAAATGCATTGGTTAAGGTGCCAGAGTGTAATATTACAAACTTCCTTTTTAAGGGGATTGAGGAGTTGATTTGTTCAGATGGAAGAAGCGGATTCTACAAATTATTTTTGCTGGTAAACTCAAGAAATGAGGAGGTTTATTTGGATAGGCGGAAGATAGGGAAGGCAGAGTATTTGTTAGAAAAAATAACTGGGGTAGGCGGACGAATACATGCAAATAAAAAAACGGTTCGGGATGATATTCTTTTAAATTTTGTAGCAAAATTAGTTGAAATCTGTGAAGAGGAAAAGATTATTCCTGCGAATATTGGATGGATTAAAATTCCAGAAAAAAATTATAAATTTATTCAAAAGGGGGAATTGTTGTGGAAAGATATAGTCGAAAATGCAAAATAAATTGGCTGCTTTTAACTCTTTATACAGGATCTTTTTTGCGATTCCTGATGGAAGATCTGGGATATGCTTTGGACGAAGGAATCGTATTGATTGCCGATAACGAATTGCGGGCAAGGCAATTCGTATCAGAATACAATAATAATATTGAAGATTCCGGATACAAAGTCGAGAATTTCAAGAAGAAAAAACCTCAGATTCCAAATTATGCATGTGGATTTTTATATTTAAGAAGAGGCATAAATGAAGAAGACGTTTTGAACTTTTTGGAAGAAAAGGATTTTCTCCCGGTTGTTGTCTGTGGAGGATTTTTGCCGCAATATCTCCGTGATAGCCATTACATTTTTCGGCTTAAAACAGAGGAAATGGAGGCTCTTTCGGATAAGAACACGGCAAAAAAACTTGACAGATTTCGAGAATTTATCATCGATCATGTGCCGTATATATGTGAAATGATAGCAGGATTAGAGAAATGTATAGTAGTCTCTGAATATAAAGTGCCAAAAGAAATGAAAAAATTATTTTCGATTTTTGCGGGAATAAGTAGAGTTTATGCGCTCTACTTATGTATGACAGAATCGGAACGCGCGATGGTTGATTTTTTCAATTTATATATTAGGGAGAGCAGAGAGAGAATTGAAAAAATACAGGATTTTGCAGATGGTGAGGAGATTCCGGAAGTGCTTTCAAAGTTAGTCTGGCAATATCTATATGAGCACAAGGAAGTTTATATTGTGGATGCGGATAATATTGTTGGAGAGGCATATACGGCTATTTATAAAAAGTCGGCGATAATTTTTGACGATGAATATTATTGGTTTCCCCACGAATTATTTATGAAAATTTGCGAACCTTTATTACAAACAATGTCGCAGCCGGAATTGAAAAGACGATTGAGAGATGAGGACATTTTGTATTGTAATTATGCTGATTATACAGTAAAAAAATGCTTGACAAATAGTTACGGTGTAACGGAGCGAATCAGAGTCCTTTTGGTTCATAAGGACTGTTTATTATCGCCGGAAAATCTCCGGCTGGAAGATTTTTTTGAGGTGATCTCGGAGAATAAAAAGGATGAGGAGGAATCAATATGTACGGAAGTTATTTAGGGAAAATTTCACGCGGAGAAAATGTTTTTATCGGAAAAGGTTCACCGAACCAGCATGTGATAATTACAGGAAAAAGCGGTGCGGGAAAATCAGTTCGAATTGCAGATATAGAGCAAAAAATTATCGAACAGGGAGGGACTATTTTAGCCTTTGATATGGACGGAACACACTTAAAAATTAGTGAAAAATTCTATCATTATATTTCCGCACAGAGGGATGGATTAGGAATTAAATTATTGGATACAACACTGGTAGATGCGAAAAAAGAGTCGATGATGAATTTGGTGCAATACATCATGGAAACAATTTGTCCGAGGGAAATGCATGGTGCTGTTCAGCTTGGAACAGTCCGAAAAGCGATTTTGTTTGCTATCCAAAATCGCGAAAAATATGCGTCGGACATGGGTGCTATTTTGGACGGTTTGAACGAGCAAGAAGGACCTGCTGCAGTTGGGGCATACAATCACTTATGCGCAATTTTGGAAGGAAATATTTTTCGAAATAGCGCTAAAAAAATTGAAAAAAATAAAATAAATATAATATCGCTTCAAGGGATTAATCCAAAAACACAGAAACGCGTAGTTGAAATAATGCTAAGCGTATTGTGGAGAAAAATGCGGATAGAAGGAACTGCAAAACAGCGATTTACGTTGGTGCTGGATGAATTTCAAAATTTTAATTTTCAGCAGGGGTCGGTCTTGTTTCAAATGCTGACAGAAATCCGTAAATATGGGGTACAGTTGATTCTCTCAACACAAACTTTGTCGATTTTTAATAAGAAAGAATTGGCTGTGATAAATCAGGCTGCAACAAAACTATTTTTTATGCAGAGTGAACCTGATGCCGAAAAAGTTGCCGATTTGATTGAGCCAAAGCGTAAAAAAAAGTGGACTGAAGAACTTTCGCATTTAAGTGTTGGAAAAGCTATTACAACCGGAACTTTGGAGATTGAAGGACGACCTGTTAATCATCCAATTATCACGAGTTCACACTATGCTGAAATGAGAAATTCAATCCTTAAAATATGAAAAAATTGCTATCTTAATTTTATTTATAAACGGTAAAAGTGTACTCTGTGACTATGCTCATGAACTCTAAAACTTGCCGAAATGTTAATTGGAAACCACTATAATAAAGTGCATAATTCATATTCTGGAAGACTTTAATGTTCATGAGCATGGTACTAAAAATTAATTTATAGGAGGAGATTTAAGATATGGAAAGACAGGTATATATGGCATCCGATGTTCAAAAAGCATTGGGGCTTGGAAAGACAAAGACTTATGATTTTTTAAATCAGGTATACATGCAACAGGGACAAAATCCGCCATTTCGAGTGATTAAAGTGGGGACTTCCGTTAGAGTACATAAACAGTCGTTTGACCGCTGGTTGAATACAGCCGTAAATTAAAAATATCGATAATTGAAGAGAGGAGGTAAGCCCGATGGCAAATAAGAAAAGCGTTGCCTTTTTCGAAGCCGGTAGTTGGTATCATCGCACTAAGTTGTTGCAGAAAGACGGCACAACAAAATATTCCAAAAAAGGTGGATTTGCAACAGCCAAAGAAGCGGAAGAAAGCTATTATAAATATGAGGAAGAATACAAAAAAGCATATCGGGCTTACCATATTTCTTCTTCGACAGATTTTGATTTAAAGGAATATCTGATTTATTGGCTGGAAGAAATCTATAGTGCGAGAATTGAGAATACGACAAGAATGCTTGCTTCTTATGTAGTGTATGGTCTGCTTATCCCCAATATGAATCAGGGCATGAAGCTGCGCTATGTGAACGTGGAATATTTGAACGCATTATTGGAAACCGTCTCAAAGGTTTGTGAATCTGCAGGAAATAAGGGAAGGGAAATTTTAAATATTGCCCTGAAAGATGCAGTGGCACAGGGGTACTTGAATCGTAACCCTGTGCCAGATACAAAACCTTACAGGAGGCGGAAACCGAAAATTATTGTACTCAGCAAAGAGCGGATGAAGTTCTTTCTGGAAAAAGCTTCGGAAAATAACTGGTATTTGGAAATACTGTTGGGTTTGTTTATGGGATTGCGGAAAGGTGAAATCAGTGGATTGAAATTTAGTGACTTTGATGCAGAAAACAGGACAGTGAGAATTTCAAGACAGATAACGGCTAATCCGATTGTGTTAAACGGAGATTTCAAAATAACGAAGTATCAGCTTGTGGAGAAGGCTCCGAAAACCGAGAACAGTTATCGGACGCTTCGTGTACCAGAGGCTATTATGGATGAGGTGCTGGAAAGAAAACGGCAGAATGATTTGAGGAAGGAGCAGCTTGGCAGGAAGTATATAGACAATGACTATATTTCCTGCGCTGCAAATGGCTTGCCACATTCAGCGTCAGCATTCAATAATGCGTTGTCAAAGCTGTGCAGCAGAAATGGGCTGCCGCATTTGACAGTACATAGTTTGCGGCATATGTATGCAACGATCCTTACGGAGCAGGGTGTTCCGCTTATGAAGGTCAGCGCCCTTCTGGGTCATAGCAGTATCCATACGACTTTTGAATATTACTGCGAGGTTATGGATGAACAGGAGAGAATCATAAGTTTTATGAATGATTCATTTGTACCGGAAGGAGGAGAGAAATAATGTTTAACATGGAGTTACAGAATTATATTGACTGGGATGTGAAACCGGTATTTAAAAGAAATGACCGTAACAAATTTGCTTATCGTGTCGTCCTGCAGTTTATGGACGACACGAAGCATACAAGGATGTATTCTGGGTTTGCAACGAAGAAGGAAGCGGAAAATGCAAGAAAAATTACAATAAGGGAGCTTGCCGGTGGAACATATGTAGTCAATGACAATGTGAAAGTAAGAGATTTTTTGAATTACTGGCTTGAGTATGACATCAGAAAAAGGGTGCAGAGCAGCAATACCTATGACTCCTATTCCAGTATCGTCCGTCATCACATTATTCCGGCAATCGGGAACAAGAAATTGACAGAGGTAAATAAGGGAGACATCCAAAGGCTGTATAAAGACCGTGCCGGATATTCAAAATCTATTGTGAGGCAGGTTAAAACGGTAATGAATGTCTCTTTTCATTTTGCAGTAAGCTGTAAACTGATTCCTGTGAATCCGGCAGAAGGAATTGACCTGCCAAAAACAGTGGATTCAAAACCTTACCATACGAGAAATATTGATGTGGCAAAAACTTTGAATATGGAGCAGATTCTTTTGCTTTTGGAGGCAAGTAAAAACACTCCGATTCATATGCAGGTTCTTTTCAATGTGCTGATGGGCTTGCGGCGGCAGGAAATCAATGCGGTAAAGTATTCAGATGTGGATTATATTAACCGTACACTGACGGTAGAAAGACAGCTTGGAAAGGAATTAGACAGAGTTCCAAACAGTCGGAAGGAGAGTGTGACGAAGAAGGAACTGCCGCTGAAAACGCCATCCAGCAAGAGAGTATTGCCTATACCTGATTATGTATTTGAAGCGATTTTGGAAGAGAGAAAGAAGTATGAGAGGTACAAAAGCCGCAGACGTACTGTTTTTCAGGATAATGGCTATATTTGCTGTTCCAGCTACAGCGGTAAACCAAGATCAAAAGATTTTCATTGGCGGCATTACAAAGATCTTTTGAAGAAAACGGGATTGCCTGATATTCGCTGGCATGATTTACGCAGTACTTATTGTACGCTGTTATTGAGTAAAGATTTTAACCCGAAAGCTGTGTCGAAACTGATGGGTCATGCCAAAGAGCTTATCACAATGGATGTGTATGCAGACAATGCGAATATCATTCCAGAAGAAATACCCGAACTGCTTTCTTATATGGATGAGGTCATGCCGGATAAATCCAGTCATAACAATGCTGAGAGTAATGTATCAGATATATTGATTGATATGGATGGATATCTGCCTGAAAAAGAAACAGGAGTGGAAAAAAGCCCGGATTGATTAAAACTATGGAAGGGAAAAGAATATAAAATACCAATACCAATACAAAATTAAACGAACAAATGTTTGTTTTGATATGGACAAATGAGGGGCAGTATGTTATAATAAGAAACCGTATCGCTTATCATAACCCTGATGGGTGATGGCATAGTATAATCGATCTTGGTTTTACTTCTCAATTTGTCCGCAGCAGTTTGTTGCTTTCGCATAGTTCGGAAAATTGAGTTTAGTAACCAAAATTCGTCGAAGGGACTTTTTTTAGAAAACGGAATATGTGCCTCGACGAATTTCTGGCGAATAGGCGAACTTTTTTACTATAATCAGCAGTTCAATAAGTATGGATTTTGGAGGTGGTATTTGTGCAGAATGCACAAAATATATTCAAGCTTCACAGTGAATACAAGCCCACAGGCGACCAGCCGCAGGCTATAGAAGCCTTGGTTAAGGGCTTTCAGGAAGGCAATCAATTCCAGACTTTACTGGGGGTAACTGGTTCCGGGAAGACGTTTACCATGGCAAATGTCATACAGCAGCTTAACAAACCCACTTTGGTAATAGCGCACAATAAGACTCTTGCTGCCCAATTATACGGTGAGTTCAAGGAATTTTTCCCGGAGAATGCCGTTGAGTATTTTGTGTCCTACTACGACTACTACCAGCCCGAAGCCTATGTCCCTTCTTCGGACACCTACATCGCCAAGGATTCCGCCATCAACGATGAGATCGACAAGCTCCGTCTCTCCGCCACCATGGCCCTTGCCGAGCGGCGTGATGTGGTCATTGTGGCCAGCGTGTCCTGTATCTACGGCCTGGGAAGCCCGGTAGACTACCAGAACATGGTAATCTCCCTGCGCCCCGGCATGACAAAGGAGCGGGACGAGCTGATGGCGAAGCTGATCGAGATCCAGTACGACCGCAACGACATGGATTTTCACCGCGGGACCTTCCGGGTCCGGGGGGACGTGCTGGAGGTGATTCCTGCTTACGAATCCGACACGGCTGTCCGGGTAGAGTTCTTCGGGGACGAGATCGACCGGATCACGGAGATCGACATCCTGACCGGGGAGATCCGGGATGAATTAAAGCACGTAGCCATCTTCCCAGCATCCCACTATGTAGTAGATAAGGACAATATTAAGCGCGCCGTGCAGGATATAGAAAAAGAACTGGAAGAGCGGGTCAAGGAATTTAAGCGTCAGGACAAGCTTCTGGAGGCGCAGCGGATTGCGGAGCGGACCAACTTCGATATCGAGATGCTCAAGGAGACCGGGTTCTGCTCCGGGATCGAGAACTATTCCCGGCATCTGGCAGGGCTGGCCCCGGGACAGGCGCCCTATACGCTGATCGACTATTTTCCCGATGATTTTATCATCATGATTGACGAGTCCCACAAGACGGTGCCGCAGATCGGCGGGATGTACAATGGGGACCAGTCCAGAAAATCGACGCTGGTAGACTATGGATTCCGTCTGCCCTCAGCAAAGGACAACCGCCCCTTGAACTTTGAAGAATTTGAAAGTAAAATAAACCAGATGCTTTTCGTTTCCGCTACTCCGGGCGTCTATGAAGAAGAGCATGAGCTTCTCCGCGCCGAGCAGGTCTTAAGGCCTACAGGGCTTTTAGATCCGGAGGTGGAGGTGCGTCCGGTGGAGGGCCAGATCGACGATCTGATCAGCGAAGTGAACAAAGAAGTGGCAAAGAAAAACAAAGTGCTGGTGACCACGCTGACCAAGCGGATGGCCGAGGACCTGACGGATTATATGCGGGAGGTAGGCATCCGGGTCAAGTATCTGCATTCCGATGTGGATACCCTGGAGCGGACGGAGATCATCCGGGATATGCGTCTGGACGTCTTTGACGTACTTGTGGGGATTAACCTGCTCCGTGAAGGGTTGGACATTCCGGAGATCACGCTGGTGGCCATTCTGGATGCAGACAAAGAAGGCTTCCTGCGTTCGGGAACCTCCCTGATCCAGACCATCGGCCGTGCGGCCCGCAATTCCGAAGGACATGTGATCATGTATGCGGATAAGATGACCGACTCTATGCAGATGGCCATTGACGAGACCATGCGCCGCAGGGAGATTCAGATGGCATACAACCAGGAACATGGGATCACACCGCAGACGATTCAGAAAGCGGTACGCGACCTGATCAGCATTTCTCAGAAGGTAGATACGGGGGAAATGCTGATGGAGAAGGACGTGGAGTCCATGAGCCGGGAAGAACTGGAGAAGACGGTGGAAAAGGTGACGAAGCAGATGAAGAAGGCAGCGTCCGAGCTGAACTTCGAGGCCGCGGCGGAATTGCGCGACCATCTGATCGAACTGAAAAAAGCATTGAATGATATGGATTAAAGAACTGCCCCTTTTTGGCAGGCGAATCATAAATTTGAGAAAAGACAGGAGATACAATATGGGAGTGAAGATAGACGCCAGAAAATATATTAAGATACGGGGCGCAAATGAAAACAATCTGAAGAATATTGATGTGGATATCCCGCGGAATGAGCTGGTAGTTCTGACCGGACTGAGCGGTTCGGGCAAATCCTCGCTTGCCTTTGATACCATTTATGCGGAAGGACAGCGCAGATATATGGAGTCTTTATCTTCCTATGCCCGCCAGTTCCTGGGTCAGATGGAGAAGCCGGATGTGGAGAGTATCGAGGGACTGTCCCCGGCCATCTCCATTGACCAGAAGTCCACAAACCACAATCCACGTTCCACTGTGGGGACGGTGACAGAAATCTACGATTATTTCCGTCTGCTCTATGCCCGGGTAGGGATTCCACATTGTCCGAAGTGTGGAAAGGAGATCAAAAAGCAGTCCGTAGACGAGATGACGGATCAGGTCATGGCAATGCCGGAGGGTACCAGGATCCAGCTTCTTGCCCCGGTTGTCCGGGGACGGAAGGGAACACATGCCAAGCTTTTGGAGCGGGCCAAGCGGAGCGGATATGTACGGGTGCGTGTGGACGGCAATCTGTACGAATTGTCCGAGGAGATCGCTCTGGATAAGAATATCAAACACAACATCGAGATCATTGTGGACCGTCTGATCGTAAAAACCGGCATTGAAAAACGTCTGGCAGATTCTATTGAAAGCGTACTGAACCTGGCGGAGGGACTCCTGATCGTGGATGTGATCGGCGGAGAACCTATGAATTTCAGTCAGAGCTTTTCCTGTCCGGACTGCGGGATCAGCATTGATGAGATCGAACCACGGAGTTTTTCGTTCAACAACCCCTTCGGGGCATGTCCGTCCTGCTTCGGACTGGGCTATAAAATGGAATTTTCAGAAGAACTGATGATCCCGAACCCGTCGCTGAGTATCAGTGAGGGCGCTATTGCGGTACTGGGTTGGCAGTCCTGTTCGGACAAGGGCAGCTTTACCAACGCGATCCTGACAGCCCTTTGCGAGGAGTATGGATTTGATCTGGATACACCGTTTGAGGAATACCCGAAGAAGATTCATGATATTCTGATCTATGGAACGAATGGAAAATCCGTGAAGGTGCATTATAAAGGACAGCGGGGGGAAGGCGTGTATGATGTGGTATTTGAGGGACTGATCCGAAGTGTGGAGCGGCGTTACAGGGAGACGCATTCGGAGGCGTCTAAGGCGGAATACGAGACTTTTATGAATATCACCCCCTGCTCTGAGTGCAAAGGGCAGAGGCTGAAGCAGACCTCTCTTGCGGTGACGGTGGGTGAGAAAAATATTGCGGAGGTCACTGCATTTTCCATTAGCAGGCTGCAAGAATTTCTGCAGAGCCTGGAGCTGACAAAGACCCAGCAGATGATCGGAAACCAGATTTTAAAGGAAATCCGGGCAAGGATTCAATTTTTGATGGACGTAGGGCTGGATTATCTGACTCTGTCCCGGGCGACCGGGTCCCTTTCTGGTGGGGAAGCACAGCGGATTCGCCTGGCAACTCAGATTGGTTCCGGTCTGGTCGGAGTCGCCTATATCCTGGATGAACCAAGCATCGGCCTGCACCAGCGGGATAATGACAAACTGCTGGCAACTCTGAAAAGGCTCCGTGACCTGGGCAATTCCCTGATCGTGGTGGAGCATGACGAGGATACTATGCTGGCAGCAGACTGCGTAGTGGATATCGGACCCGGCGCGGGGGAGCACGGCGGCAGGGTGATTGCTGTGGGCACGGCTCAGGAGATCATGAAATGTAAAGACTCCATTACCGGAGACTATCTGAGCGGCAAGAAGAAAATCCCAATCCCTGAGATACGCAAGCAGCCTTCCGGATATATCAAGGTGGTCGGTGCACAGGAGAACAATCTGAAAAATATCAGTGTGAAATTCCCGCTGGGAGTCATGACCTGTGTGACTGGCGTGTCCGGTTCCGGCAAAAGTTCTCTGGTGAATGAGATATTATATAAGAAGCTTGCCAAGGAGCTGAACCGGGCCAGGACGATTCCGGGAAAGCACCGGCGGATCGAAGGGCTGGACCAGGTGGACAAGGTCATCAGCATCGACCAGTCGCCCATCGGAAGGACGCCCCGATCCAATCCGGCCACCTATACGGGAGTTTTTGATCTGATTCGGGATCTGTTTGCGGCAACCCCGGACGCTAAGGCGAGAGGATATAAAAAGGGTCGGTTCAGCTTCAATGTAAAAGGCGGACGGTGTGAAGCATGCTCCGGAGATGGAATCATCAAGATTGAGATGCATTTTTTGCCGGATGTCTATGTGCCCTGTGAGGTATGCGGCGGCAGGCGGTATAACCGGGAGACGCTGGAAGTGAAGTATAAGGGCAAGAACATTTATGATGTTCTGGATATGACAGTGGAGGAGGCTGTGACCTTCTTTGAAAATGTGCCCAGCATCAGCCGGAAGATGCAGACTCTTTATGATGTAGGATTATCGTATATCAGGCTGGGACAGCCCTCCACGGAACTGTCTGGCGGCGAGGCGCAGCGGATCAAGCTGGCCACGGAGCTGAGCAAGCGGAGCACGGGAAAGACGGTGTATATCCTGGACGAGCCCACTACGGGCCTGCACTTTGCGGATGTGCATAAGCTGACGGAGATTCTGCGCAGGCTTGCGGATGACGGCAATACGGTGATCGTCATTGAGCATAACTTGGATGTGATCAAGACTGCGGATCATATCATCGATATCGGACCGGAAGGCGGAGATAATGGCGGCACCGTTGTGGCGGAAGGAACGCCGGAGGAAGTGGCGGAAAATAAAAAATCTTACACCGGGAAGTATATTGCCGCAATGCTTAACAAAAAATAAAAGTTACAGTTCACGGCCGGCCGCGAACTGTAACGCATCGTGAACAGTAACAAATAAAATCATAAAAATACGAAAATATGCAAAAAGGGCTTTCCAATTTAGCAAAAATTGATTATACTAATGGATGGTTGTAAAAAAGACATCGGATAAGCAGACTATAAAAAACTAAGGATGAATAAGGACGGAACTGTAAAAACATCATTATAAAAGGGTATTTATGGTGTGGTTGAGGTTCCTGAGCAGAGTATCTCTTACAAGAAGGATTTTTAGAAGGGAGAGTTTTATATGTCTGTTGATATCGGAATAGATTTGGGGACAGCCAGTGTGCTTGTGTATGTGAGGGGAAAAGGAGTTATATTGAAGGAACCCTCTGTCGTGGCATTTGACAGGGACACCAATGTGATCAAAGCCATCGGTGAGGAAGCACGTCTGATGCTGGGCAGGACCCCGGGGAATATCATAGCGGTACGCCCGCTGCGCCAGGGTGTGATCTCAGATTATACTGTGACTGAGAAGATGATCAAATACTTTGTGCAGAAGGCGGTCGGAAGGCGGATGTTTAAGAAGCCGCGGATCAGTATCTGCGTGCCCAGCGGTGTGACAGAGGTGGAGAAGAAGGCTGTGGAGGAAGCAACCTTTGCAGCAGGAGCAAGGGAAGTGCATTTGATCGAAGAGCCAGTGGCTGCGGCGATCGGCGCAGGGATTGATATTTCCAAGCCCTGCGGAAATATGATCGTGGATGTGGGAGGCGGCACTTCGGATATTGCCGTGATTTCACTCGGCGGTGCAGTGGTAAACACGTCCATTAAGCTGGCCGGGGATGATTTTGACGAAGCAATCGTGCGGTATATGCGGAAAAAGCATAATCTGCTGATCGGTGATATGACAGCAGAGGACATTAAGATTAAGATCGGTACGACTTACCCGCTAGTAGAAGAAGAACGTCTGGAGGTCCGGGGAAGGAATCTGGTGACGGGTCTCCCAAAGACCGTGACAGTGACCTCCACTGAGACTGAAGAGGCTCTGCGTGAGACGACAAGCCAGATCGTAGAGGCGGTCATCGGAGTATTGGAACAGACTCCGCCGGAGCTGTCCGCCGATATATTGGACCGGGGGATCGTCCTGACAGGTGGAGGGTCTATGCTCCGCGGGTTGGAAGAACTGATCGAGGAGAGGACCGGAATCCATACTATGACAGCAGAAGATCCACTCAAGGTGGTAGCGATCGGTACAGGACAGTTTGTAGAGTTCATGAGCGGACGTAAGGATTTTTAAGGTTTACAGGGAAAAAGACAGGCTCTGCCGGATGCCTGTCTTTTTAGAGTGATTACAGAAAAAATAAGGCACCGCATGAAATCTGTAAAAACGAAAGAGGAGGGTGTTTTGGAAACAGTAACAGGATATGTGGAGCATGTCGTGTTTCGGAATGAGGATAACGGATATACGGTATTCAACCTGGAAAGTGAGGATGGGGAAGTGACCTGTGTGGGCAGCTTTCACTATATCACAGAAGGAGAGCTGCTGGAACTGGAAGGAGAATATGTCAATCACAGTGTATACGGCACGCAGTTAAAGGTACTTGCCCATAAGGTTAAGGAACCGGAAGATTTGGTGTCTATCGAACGCTACCTGGGTTCCGGAGCGATCAAGGGGATTGGTGCGTCCCTTGCCGGACGCATCGTGCGCAGGTTCAAGGAGGATACATTCCGGATCATGGAGGAAGAGCCGGAACGACTGGCGGAGATCAAGGGAATCAGCAAACGGAAAGCCCAGGAGATTGCCGTGCAGGTGGAAGAAAAAAGGGACATGCGGAAGGCTATGATCTTTCTGCAAAAGTACGGGATCTCTACAGCGCTTGCAGTTAAAATCTATGAATATTACGGATCCAGGCTGTATGAGGTACTGCAGGAGAATCCCTATCAGCTTGCAGACAACATTTCCGGTGTAGGATTTAAAACAGCGGATGAGATCGCTTCCAGAATAGGGATCCATATGGATTCAGATTTTCGTATCCGCAGCGGTCTGGTCTATGTACTTCAGCAGGCGGCCGGAGAAGGACACATCTACCTGCCCCAGGAGGTGCTTGCTTCCCGGGCGGAACAGCTTCTGGGTGTGCGGCTTGCGGAGATTGAAAAGTACATTATGGATTTGTGCATTGACCGGAAGACGGTTCGGAAGGAAGAATACGGACAGATTCGGATTTATCCGTCCCACTATTATTATCTGGAGCTGAATACGGCACGTATGCTTCACGACTTGGATATCGACTGCGATATGCCTGAGGAAATGATGGAGAAGCGGCTTCGCAAGGTGGAAGAACGGGAGCAGCTTCAGCTGGATCCCATGCAGCACCGTGCGGTAGTGGAATCTATCCGCCACGGACTTCTGGTGCTGACCGGAGGACCAGGGACCGGCAAGACGACCACAATCAATACTATGATTCGTTTTTTCGAAAGCGAAGGTATGAGCATTTTGTTGGCTGCCCCTACAGGACGTGCCGCAAAGCGGATGACAGAGGCTACAGGATATGAATCCCAGACTATTCACCGACTCCTAGAGGTAAACGGGAATCCGGAGGAAGAAGAAAGTGTCAGCGGATTCCAGCGCAACCGGGATAATCCTCTGGAAACAGATATCCTAATCATCGACGAGATGTCCATGGTGGATCTGTCCCTGATGCATGCGCTTTTATCTGCGGTAGTGCCGGGCACCCGGTTGATCCTGGTAGGGGATGTGAACCAGCTTCCTTCCGTAGGACCAGGCAGTGTATTGAAGGATATCATTCTGTCAGGGCGTTTTCCAGTGGTCACACTGACCCGGATCTTCCGCCAGGCAGGAGAAAGTGATATTGTGGTAAATGCACATAAGATCAACGCAGGAGAGACTGTGGTACTGGACAATAAAAGCAGGGACTTTTTCTTCCTGAGAAGGCAGGAGGCAGATATGATCATCGGTGTGATCATTACATTGATCCAGAAAAAGCTTCCTAAATACGTGGGTGCTCCTCAGTCGGAGATCCAGGTGATGACGCCTACGCGGAAAGGGCTCCTCGGTGTTGAGCGGTTAAACTCCATACTGCAGCGTTATCTGAATCCCCCGGAACCGGGAAAAGAAGAAAAAGAGATCAATGGGAGAATCTTCCGAAAGGGAGACAAGGTCATGCAGATTAAAAATAATTATCAGATAGCCTGGGAGGTGCGTACAAAGCATGGAGTGGCCGTAGATCAGGGGATGGGCGTTTTTAATGGAGATGTGGGATGTATTACAGAAGTGGATCTATATGGCGGAACACTGGATGTGGAATATGATGAGCACAGGAAAGTGACGTACCCTTTTGAATCCACAGACGAACTGGAACTTGCATATGCAATCACCGTACATAAATCCCAGGGAAGCGAATATCCTGCAGTCATACTTCCGCTGCTTCCGGGACCAAGGCTTTTGTATAACCGGAATCTGTTGTATACGGCTGTGACCAGGGCAAAGAAATGTCTGACGATTGTAGGGAGTGAAAGCGTATTTCAGGAAATGATCAGAAACAAAAGCGAACAAAACAGATATACCAGTCTGGCAGAGCGCATTCAGGAATTTTAAAGCTATTGGATCTTCTGTATCCCCCGGTCTGCCCTTTCTGCGAAAAAATACAGAAGCCTGGAACGGGAATCTGTGACAGCTGCAGAGAAAAGCTGCCTGCGATCAGGGAACCGCAGTGTATGAAATGCGGAAAACCAGTGAAGGCTTGGGAAAAGGAATACTGCTGTGACTGCGAAAGAAGGCGTCTGGATTTTGAGCAGGGACGCAGCCTCTGGCTGCATGTCCCGCCTGTGGTTCAGGCAATCTATCAGTTTAAGTTTCATAATAAGCGGTATTATGCGGAGATCTTTGCCAGAGAAATGGCAGACAGATATGGACGGTGGATCCGTGAACACGAGATAGAAGAAATCATTCCGGTGCCTCTCCACCCGTCCCGGCTGAGAGCACGCGGATTTAATCAGGCAGGCCTGCTGGCAGAACGGCTTTCAGATGAACTGCAGATTCCGGCAGGGAAAAATGTAGTATACCGGATTCGAAAGACAAAGCCGCAGAAGCAGCTGGATGACCGGGAGCGGGCGAAGAACCTGGAGCATGCATTTGGAGTGTCCAGACGGTGGAAGGCTCCAAAGAGTGTACTGCTTATAGATGATATTTATACTACAGGCAGTACGATACACAGAATTTCAAAAGTTCTGAAAAAAGCAGGAGTCGAAAAAGTTTATTTTTTGACTATAAGCATTGGACAAGGGCTCTGAGTATATGCTATACTAAAAGTAATGGTTATAAATATTATACAATTCTGGAGGAAGCCTATGCTGGATGTAAAAAGGATCAGACTGATGGCAAGGATGGCTCAATATGAGAAAAATGACATCAGAAAAGATATGAAGATCAGTACCTATTATAAGAAGGATTATGTTAGCCTGAATACCCTGATCACGATTTTGTGGATGACGGCCGGCTACGGAATCCTGGCTGCTCTGCTTGCAGTCTGCTTTATGGATGAACTGATGGAGAATCTGACAATTACAAAGGTGACGTACTTAGGTGTCGGTGTGGGAGGCGGATATTTTGTTCTGCTGATCGTCTATATCATTTGTGCAAATGTGTTTTACAGGGGCAGGCACAACCGTGCAAAGCAAAGAGTCAGAAAGTATTACAGAGATTTATCCCGGCTGGGTAAGATGGAAGTGAAGGAGAAAAAGAAGGTATGAGCACATTACTTGTCTGGAGAGAGCAAATGCAGAGGTTTTATGCAAAGTATTCCATATTTATCAGGATTGGATTTCAGTTCTGCATGGGATTTCTGGTATTTTATCAGATTAATTCCAACATCGGATTTATGAAAACTGCATCTTCTACAGCATGTACGGCAGGATTGGCTGCAATTTGCGCGTTTCTGCCGACGATCGTTATGGTCATGGCTGCTACGGCGCTGGTGCTGCTGCATTTTTATACATTGTCTCTGCCGGTTGCCATTGTAGCTGCATTACTTTTCCTGTTGATGTATATTTTTTACTTTCGGTTTTCATCAGGAAAGGCCTGGCTGGTTTTGCTGACAGCATGTTCGTTTGCAATGGACGTTCCGTTTGTACTTCCGATTGCAGCTGGGTTGCTTGGGACGCCGACGTGTATCGTTCCGGCCGCGTGCGGCACGTTGTCCTATTATGTGATCCACTTAGTTAAGGGGTCGTCCAGTACATTCAAGGCAGGCGACGGAGTGGAGATGGTTGAGACTCTGATCAGTTTTACGAAGCAGACGCTGATGAACCAGGAGATGTGGGTTATGATCGCGGCAGTAGCGGCATGTACTCTTTTAGTATATTCGATCCGTACCCTTTCCGTAGATCACGCGTGGAAGTTCGCGTCTGTCGGCGGTGCAGTGGCGGCTGTTGTGATCGCGGCAACAGCAAATGTGGCGCT
>Ga0137307_100670_pt1 | contig 41160 bp, 21 predicted proteins | sample NAcewD2O_March_2_FD_97180 | JGI IMG/M metagenome (GOLD analysis project Ga0137307, IMG submission 97180) | Mouse cecal microbial communities from Vienna, Austria - N-Acetylglucosamine amended D2O_March | ecosystem: Host-associated > Mammals > Digestive system > Large intestine > Cecum | place... | reverse complement strand
GCGCAAAGGTAATTAGAGGGTTTGAAACGTAAAAATGACCCTCAACATCTATTAACAAACGAAATGTACAAAAGATGTACTGACTGCGAAAAAAGAGGCAAAAACTTATAAAAATAAGAAACTGAATAGAACTCTAATTCGCTGATTTTCATTCAAGTTAATTCAAATGCATTCAAAGTCATTCACCATATAAAAGACCTGTGTGGTTTTTATCTATAGCAGCATCGAAAATCAGTGCAAATCTCATTTGGTATTATCCAGTTTATCAGTATGGCTTTTGGCATTGGAATTTATAGCTTTGATGGTTTCAAGATATGCCCGTTCTACCGGTGACAGTTCGCGTACTTGGAATATACGATATTCTCGTTCTGCCTTATCCATGGCTTGTTTATGGCTTATGGAACCTGGATGGTTGAGTAATGCTTCCCCTGTGGATGAAAGAATGTTGTCAAGTTGTGTTACATAGTCGCTCATATACATAGGTCGGCGACGCATAGCTTGTATTTCTGCAAAGTCAAAGTATCCTGATACCAAATTGTTTAAAATTTTCAACTCATCTTCGCTGAGATAGTTTTTGGCAATTTTAGCATCATGCAATGTAGGATGGTCGCCTTTGAATGAAGTAAGACCCATTAAAGGAGACTTTGCATTTGCCCGGTTAAAAATAACCTCTGCCGCTGTATGTCCGTGTGCTGCGAAATGTAGTTTGTTCTGAACAATTTTGAAAAATTCAATGGATATATCTGAACGTGGGTCATAATCAACAGCGGTGGCATAGAGATCGAGAACCTGACGATACATTACTTTTTCAGAACTACGTATGTCGCGTATGCGGTCAAGGAGTTCACTCCAATACGAACCTCCACCGTTCCCTTTTAACCGTTCGTCATCCATAGTAAATCCCTTTATGATGTACTCTTTCAAACGTTCAGTAGCCCATCGTCTAAAGTGCGTTGCAATCACAGACCTTATTCTATATCCTAACGAGATAATCATATCAAGATTATAAAATGGGATTTCACGTGACACCTGCCTATTACCCTCTTGGCGAACTTGTCGGAATCTCCGACAGGTTGCAGGCTCTTCCAATTCCCGTTCATCATATATGTGTTGGATGTGTTCAACCACATTACTTCTTGAAGTCTGATACAATTCAGACATCTGCTGCTGCGACAACCATACTGTATCTCCAGTAAACTTGACCTCAATGCGGGTTTCTCCATTCTCGCCTTGATATATTATTATTTGATTATTCTCATTCATGCTTGTCATTTCCGGCTAAAAATAGTGATACTCATACAATCAAGTTTTAGTTGTACTGCCTAGTTGGCATTTCGAATATAGATACTTAAACCACAAAGCTAATAATTTTTTGTGATTCCGTAGTTGTATAAATGTTTAATTCGATGGCGTATTCTATCCGATTCTCGTTCAAAACTATATAGTCAGAATAAATTGCAGCTATCGAGATGATGTTATCTGGTTTTCATAACGGGAAAAGTGTCGGCGCATGCCTGACTGCGTTTTATTGCGAGCCTGCATGCGCCGACATAGGGGTGTTTTATGTGGGTGGCTTTTACCTGACGGCTACTTTGTGGGTTGAGCCGTTGATGGTTACCAGGTAAAGCCCTGCCGGGAGATTTATGTAGGATTCTTCCCCGGTAGATGCATGTCGGTGGATGATGCGTCCGTCGGGGGTATATATGGCTATCGATTCCCCTCCTGGCAGCCCGCTGATTTTAATCCCGGATGCATTAGTGGTGATGCTATAGGGGGTGGCTGTGGCGGAACCGATGGTTTCTATTGATGAAACCTGGGCGATTGTGCCGAATTCGTTCCATTGCCCGGCAGCCTTATAGGCTTCGATACTTTCGGAAGGGACGGTAAGGGTGCAGTTTGCCACATCGGTCTTGTAGAACGCATATGAGCCTAGGACGGGTGGGGTAACCGCTTTTACTGTCATATGTTTCAAAGAGGGGAGCATGGAGAATGCCTCTTGGCCGATAGTGCTGATGTTGGAGCCGAGCGTGACGGAGGCGAGTTTGGCGCAACTGTTGAATGCATGATCGTCAAGCGAGGTTACCGATTCCGGCACATCGACGGTTTCGAGCGAATTGCATTCGAAAAACACGTTCCATTCAATGGTTTCGAGTTTTTCGTTCCATATTATTTCCTTGAGTGAGGTGCAGTCAAAAAACGCACCGTTTTTGATAGTGGCAGTTGCTTCTCCCAAGGTTACTTTTTCAAGCCCCGTGCAGTAATAGAACATCTGGGTGCTTATCTGCGAATAGGTGTCGGGGATTACTACCTCTTTCAGGGCAGAGCAACGGTTGAAAGCCTTGTTGCCGAACCACGGCTCCTGCAAAGGGAGATGCAGGGTTGTCATTTCATCACATTCGGAAAAAGCATTGAAGCCTATTGAAGTCAGTTCTGTGAGCCCGCTGAGGTCGAGGGTCTCAATCGCGGTGGCTTCGAATGCGTAGTTGCCGATTTCGGAAAGGGTTGGATTGAATGTGATTTCTTTTAATGTCACACAGCCCGAAAACGCACTGGCACCGATGGTTGTGAGGGGGGCGGGAAGCACTACCGATGCCAGGGAGTTGCACATATAGAAGGTCTCTTCGCCTATGGAGGTTATTTTGTCGCCAAGATTTACAGCTGACAGGTTTTTGCAGCTGTTGAACACTCCGTCGGGAAGTTCGGTAACCGAGGTGTGTTCGAGATTGACTGATGAAAGGGATTCGCAATTATAGAAGCACGATGTCCCGATTGCAGCCAAGGCATTTGGAAGTGTGATTGATTGCAGGGCTGTGCATGTGGAGAATGCCGCATTGCCAAGGTTGGTAAGTGTGGATGGAAAGGTTGCAGACGTCAGGTTGTTGCAGTCCATGAACGCACCGCGTCCGATGGAGGTAAGTCCTTCGTTGAATATTATGGATTCGACGGCCGAATTTTGAAAAGCATATGCCCCTATGGCTTCCACGTTTTTAAGCACCTCATCGTCGGCAAGGTTTATTTCGGATTCGGTTCCGGTCCATTTTTCAATAGTCTTGCCGTCGGCACTCAACGTGTAGGATGTCGACGGTATTGCGGCTGAGGCAAAGAATGTGATGCCAAATGCCATCATGGCTGCGAGGGTGGAAGCTTTTTTCATAAGTCTGGCGGTTAAGCAGTTAAATAGCGGGTTGTGCTGTGGGATTATTAATTCGATTGCGAATATACGCTATTGACTGTAACCTGATATTAATCCAGATTAAGAAATTGGCTGTTTTACGTCGATTTCCCTGAAGAATGAGTTGATGTCGGCTCTTGAGCCGAAAGCTTTGAGTGGGATGATAAGTTCGGTTGCGCCGGCTTTGCGTCGGCGGGTTTTATCCATATGGCATACCACTACATAATTACCCTCGATATGTATGCTTGTAATGTCGTGTTTGGCGATGGTCCGTGCGGGTGGAATCCTTGTCGCGGTTGCCACGATGTCGTTGTCAGTTGTTTCAGCCTCTTCGTTTTTTGGCAGTTGTAAATATTCGATTATTATATCCCCGCTGTCGGATAGATGTATGCTGTGCGGGAAGATTCCGTTAACGGACTCCGGGCGGGAAGCGATTGCAAACCAGGCAAACATTGCTGCCGTGGGTGCAAGTATGAAAATCACTGCAAGCGCTACCACAAGCCATCGCCAGTCGGCAGTACCGAGAGCCAGGAACGTGGCCACGGGGATTGCCGCACACCACCAATAGCGCACGGCGATACGTGTGAAATATCGTCGTGCCGAGACTGACGGGCTGATGGTGAATTCCGATGTAACCTGGTTGGCCATTACCTGATGTTCTATATGCCGGTTTGTTCCTGATTACTTCGCTACTTACCAGCGGCCTGAACTATGCGACTTCCTGTACCGCGATGCAAACGGTGATGGAAAGCCCGACACAGATGACCGTGTGGAGATTGGCTACGGAACACTTCCCGGCATTACCCTACGGTGCCAATCTCGGACTTGCATTTGAACGGTTGAATGTGGCTTGCATTAAATTTATTGAACATCCCACCATTTAATAAACTCGGTTGAATTGCCGTCAACGGCGTTGACAAATTCCGTAGAAACGATTTTGGTTGACATACGGTTGACGGAAATAAAAAAAGGGAATCCTAAACATTCGAATGCCAAATGCTTAGGATTCCCTAAAGTGTCCGAAATGAGACTCGAACTCACACGACCAAACGGTCACTACCCCCTCAAAGTAGCGCGTCTACCAATTCCGCCATCCGGACAATCCAAATCATGCTTTATGTTATATCCGTTTTAGTTGCCATATCCATTTCGGATAAGGGACTTAACAGACTTGCAATGACCTTGCAGGTGAGATTCGTGGTAAAAATGATTCAGAGCGAAAAACGGGACTCGAACCCGCGACCCCGACCTTGGCAAGGTCGTGCTCTACCAACTGAGCTATTTTCGCATTAGTGGAACCTCCGCGAACCCGCTTGGCAAAAAAACATGATTTATTCAGTATGTAAAAGAACTATTGAGCGAAAAACGGGACTCGAACCCGCGACCCCGACCTTGGCAAGGTCGTGCTCTACCAACTGAGCTATTTTCGCATTATTTTCGATTTACAAACGCCGTTGTGCCTCGCTTGGTACCCCGTTTTGTCGTTTGCGTTGCAAAGGTAGGCATTATTTTTGAATTGGCAAGCGTTTTGGAAGAAAATTTTCACAAAAAATGCTTTCAGTCCCGTTTTGGGGGATTTTTGGGTCTTACAAAAGTGTTTTATTTGGTTATTTCGGAGGTAAATCCATATCTTTGCGGGGTAGGTAGCTGGCAACAGTAAAATGTGTTCATGTCAGATACCTGTCATTAACAGACCTTAAAATAATCCCATTACTAACAACCTTAACAGTCGATCACAATGGCTAAAGTAAAACCTTTCAGAGGAATCCGTCCGCCGAAAGAATTTATCGAAGAGGTGGCGTCGCGCCCCTATGATGTGTTAAACTCCGAAGAGGCCCGTGCGGAGGCCGAAGGTAACCCCAAGTCGTTATATCATATAATAAAGCCGGAAATCGATTTCGAACCCGGAACCGACGAGCATGACCCTAAGGTTTATGACAAGGCTGTGGAGAATTTCCGTTCGTTCCGTGAAAAGGGATGGCTGGTGCAAGACGATTGCGACCATTATTATATATACGCGCAGACAATGGACGGGCGTACCCAGTATGGTATTGTAATTGCTGCCAATGTTCACGATTATGTGAATGGTGTGATTAAAAAGCATGAGCTTACCCGCCGCGACAAGGAAGATGACCGCATGAAGCATGTGCGCATCAATAATGCAAATATCGAACCTGTGTTTTTTGCCTTTCCCGATAACGAGCGCCTGGAAGAGATTATCCGCACTGTTGCAGCCGGTACGCCTGAATATGACTTCACTGCACCCGACGGGTTCGGGCATCATTTCTGGGTGATTGACGATGACGCTATGACGGCTGTCATTACCGAGGAATTCGCCAAGATGCCTCATCTGTATATCGCCGACGGCCATCACCGTTCGGCTGCCGCTGCACGTGTGGGGCTGGAGAAGGCCGAAGGGGATTCCTCGCATACCGGCGAGGAAGAATATAATTACTTCCTCGCTGTTGCTTTCCCGGCATCGCATCTTCGTATCATCGACTATAACCGCGTGGTGCGCGACCTGAACGGGCTTACTCCTGAAGAGTTCCTTGCACGCCTCGAGAAGGATTTCGTGGTAGAAGAGAAGGGTGCTGAAATCTATAATCCGGCAGCCTTGCACAATTTCTCGCTTTACCTTGAAGGTCGCTGGTATTCGTTAACTCCGCGCGAGGGACGTTATAACGATGCCGACCCGATTGGAGTGCTTGATGTGACGATTTCTTCAGACCTGATTCTGCGCGATATTCTTGGGATTACAGATTTGCGTAGCGACAAGCGAATCGACTTTGTGGGGGGCATACGCGGGCTTGGCGAGCTCAAACGCCGCGTTGACTCAGGCGAGATGAAGGTGGCTCTGGCTCTGTATCCGGTCTCTATGAAGCAGCTTATGGATATTGCCGATACCGGCAACATAATGCCGCCAAAAACCACGTGGTTTGAGCCCAAGCTCCGTTCGGGCCTCGTGATTCACGAACTGGTATAACAGATTGCCGCATTGTATCAACTAATAAACTTTATGGAACATGGATTTTGAGGCATGAAATGGTCTCACAGTCCATGTTCCGTTGGTTTAATGTGATTTTATATGTAATTGTCTCAGGAAATGATAAAACACCGGGCGATGCACCATTGATTGTGGTGCGCCGCCCGGTGTTTCATGATAATGGATGTGGTTGCCTGAACGGGATTATTCCTCTACGGCAATAGCCTCTGATTCGAGGATTTCAGTCCGGGGCTCCTTTATGTTAGGCTCTTCAAGGCCGAGACCCTTGCGGCGGTCGATGACTTTGAGGATGAGACCGAGGATAAGGGCTGCCACTCCGAGGCATGCCAGCATCACCAGCGGCCAGGTGTAATTGTAGCTCACGGCGGCCACTTCCGGGGTCATGGTGCCGTCGGCAACAGCTTGCGACACCTGTGGATTGGTGCTGTCGAGCACCTTTCCGATCAGGAGCGGGAACAGCCACAGACCTATGTTCTGAATCCAGAAAATCAGGGCGTAGGCAGAACCGATGATTTTGGAGTCGACGAGTTTGGGAACGCTGGGCCAAAGTGATGCGGGAACCAGCGAGAATGATGCGCCGAGCACAAGAATGGTGAGATAAGCTACACATACGCCTGCAATGTCGTTGCCTTTGAATGTGGGGAGGATGAATGCGAAAGTGAGGTGGCATGCAATAAGCAGGAGCGCTCCGAGTACGAGCATGGAGGCCGCTTTTCCCTTATAGTCGACATATTTGCCAAGGATGGGGGTAATTCCCACTGCGAGCAGGGGGAAAACCGCGAAGATGGCGGCTGCAGATTGGCGTTTGTAGCCCATGAAGCAATATGTAACCAGGGCGATAACGGCGATTGCAAGGGTCACGTAGCGCACGGCCTTATTTTTGGAGAAGTTACTTGCAAAAGCTGCCGCAGCCACAACGATCATAATTACATACTGGATTACGGTAACGGAATCAGATGCCCAGAACGAGCCTTCGAGCGGGGCATTGAGGGTGATGTTGCATTGCAACATATTTACGGCATACTTCTGGAAAGGGAAGATGGCCGAGTAGTAGAGTACGCACAGCAGGGCGACCAGCCAAAAACCGGTGCTTGAAAGGATTTTGCCAAGGTCCTTGATTTGGAACGGTTCGTCTTTCTCCTCCTCGGCATGGGTCTGCTCATCGAGTTTCTTATCCATGAAGAAGTAAACGATAAACATTATCAGGGCTATCATAAGCAGCACGACGCCGAATGCCACAGAGCGCGCAACACTGATTTCGCCGCCAAGTTCGGCAAACATAGGCGAGAAAATCATACATGTGGCAACGCCGAGGCGTGCCAGTGCCATTTCCGAACCCATGGCCAATGCCATTTCGCGGCCCTTGAACCATTTCACAATGCCTCGGCTTACGGTAATACCGGCCATTTCAACGCCGCACCCGAAAATCATGAAGCCGACAGCCGACAGTTTTGCCGATGCGGGCATCCCTTCGTAGAATGGTGAGATGCCGAGTTCGTCGAAGCCCGGTATGTAGTTGAGGTGGTTTGTGAACCAAATGTCAAGCGAGCTGCCTAAGAAGCTGTCGGTAAGTGCATACCAGTTGATTGTCGCTCCCACGAGCATAACAGCGCCTGAAAGCAGGGCTGTGAACCTGACCCCCATTTTGTCAAGGATGATTCCCGCGAAAATGAGGAAGAAGATAAACACGTTGAGGAATGTTTCCGATCCTTGCATTGTGCCGAATGCCGTTGAATCCCACCCTCGGGTTGACTGAAGGAGGTCTTTGATCGGGGATAGGATGTCCATGAAGATGTAGGAACAGAACATGGCGAAGGCGAGCAGTCCGAGTGCGGTCCAGCGTGCCCATGCCTTGTCGTTAAGGTTGCGTAGTTCAGCTTTTGCCATAAATAGAGTAATGTTGGTTTTGAGTGACAAAAGTAACTAAAAATGTCGCTAATTGGAAATTTAATGAGTATTAATGAGTAATTTTGCAGGGGCTGCACGGCAGGCTTTTCATTGTCATCAGTTGTTTTGCCGGGTATGCAGCCATTTTGTTTCTTTAATAATTCCTTATAATATAAATGACGACTTCGGCACGTCCCTATACGTTCGACCGCGTTGTGCGGCTTCTGATTTCCGTTGCTGCAGTTGCTGCAGCGGTGTGGTTTATCGACATGCTAAAAGATGTGTTGCTCCCGTTTCTAGTGTCATGTCTGATTGCCTACCTGTTAGAACCGTTTGTGCAGTATAACCGTTCGATACTGAGGCTCAAGGGGCGCATGGCTGCCGTTTTTATCACCCTTTTCGAGGCTGCCTTGTTCTTTGCCATATTGATTTATTTCTTCGTACCTTCGATTATCGACGAGTTGCACCAGATGGCAGAACTGATGCGTAAATATTCGGCGTCGGATATAACCATACGTTACCTGCCCCCGGAAATCCATGACGTACTCAAGCGTAATATCGATTTCGAACATCTGGCACAGAAATTGATGAATCAGAATCTCAACGCCATGCTCGACAATGCTATGACCGTGATTCACGGGGGGCTGCATGTGATTCTCGGCATAGTGGGGTGGCTTATTGTTTTCCTGTATGTGATTTTTATCATGCTGGATTACGACCGGCTTATGCGTGGATTCAGGCTGCTGGTGCCACCGCGATTCCGTGGTGTCGCCTATAAGCTCGGTAATGACATGAAAAATTCCATGAATCATTATTTCCGTGGTCAGGCATTGATTTCATGTTGTGTGGCCGTGGTCTATTGCGTGGGGTTCTCGTTGTGCGGGTTGCCGTTGGCTGTTATAATGGGGTTGGGAACTGCTGTTTTGTTCATGATTCCCTATTGCCAATATATTTCGATAATACCTGTGACGTTGCTATGCCTGGTCGACGCTGCCAACGGCACAGCTGATTTTTGGACGAAATGGTGGGAATGTATGGCGGTGTTTGCCGCAGTGCAGATTGTGGGCGACCTCATCCTTACACCCCGCATCATGGGCAAGGCTATGGGGCTTAATCCTGCAATCATACTGTTGTCGCTTTCGATATGGGGGTCGCTTTTCGGTTTTGTGGGAATGATTATCGCACTTCCCCTCACCACATTGCTCCTGTCATATTATGAGCAGTATATAATAATGCGCAATGATGACGAAACTCCGGCACAGCGTAAGGAGGAGGTGCAGGAACTGAAGGATATGACCAAGCTGGACTGAAGGGAGGGCGATTTGGTTGACAAATCGGTGTTAATGTGTAATTATTAGTAAATTATGTAAAGGCTGCTTTATGCCAGCGGTCGATTAGCGCGGTCATGTCGGGGGGTACAGGGCAGGAAAAGAACATTGCCTTGCCGGTGCGGGGATGGTTGAATCCGAGTGTACGGGCATGTAGCGCCTGACGCGGGCAGGTGTCGAAGCAGTTTTTTACGAATTGGCGGTATTTTGCAGATGTGTTGCCGCGCAGTATTTCGTCACCGCCATAACGTGCATCGTTGAAAAGCGGATGCCCTGTGTGCATCATGTGAACCCTTATCTGATGTGTGCGCCCCGTTTCCAGCACGCATTTCACCACCGACACATATCCAAGTTTCTCGATTACTTCGTAGTGGGTTACGGCATGCTTGCCTATTTCCCCGTCGGGAGGGAATACGGCCATCTGCAGCCTGTCTTTCGGGTTGCGTGCGATATTCCCGGTTATCGTGCCGCTGTCGGGGTGGGGGATGCCCCACACAAGTGCGACATATTCGCGTTGGGTTGTTTTGTTGAAGAACTGTTTGCCAAGGTTGGTCTTGGCATCGGGTGTTTTGGCTACGACAAGCAGCCCTGAGGTGTCTTTGTCGATGCGGTGAACCAGTCCGAGGCGCGGGTCGCTTACATCGTAATCAGGCGTGTTGCGGAAATGCCACGCAAGGGCGTTGACCAAGGTGCCGCTGTAATTGCCGTGACCAGGGTGTACGACCAATCCGGCAGGTTTGTTCACCACCAAGAGGTCATCGTCTTCATACACTATGTCGAGAGGGATATCTTCGGCAATTATTTCGAATTCATAGCGGGGCCGGTCCATCACCACCGAAATCACATCGTCAGGCTTGACCCTGTAGTTTGACTTGACCGGTTTGCCGTTGGCCAGGATGCAGCCTGCTTCGGCAGCCTGCTGGATGCGGTTGCGCGATGATTTCTGGAGATGGTCTACAAGGAATTTGTCGACTCGAAGTAGTTGCTGCCCTTTGTCGGCGACGAATCGGAAATGTTCGAACATCCCACCCTCACCTTCGGGATCCTGTTCCTCTAAGTCGGTAAGTTCGTCGGCATCGTCGTCATATGGCATCCCGGTGACAGCCCGGCTGCCGGTTGTTTGATGATGGGTGGTTTCGTACATTTTGCGTATGATTTCTGTCGCGTTCCTATTCTATGTTCAGTTCGTCGATGGCGTTGTCGATTGCCATCGAGTCTATATCGGCACCTGTTTCGAAACTTTCTCCATAGCCTGTGCCTACTTCGATGGTGACTACCGCCGATATGGGGATACGTGCCCCGGGCTGCAATGCGACGCCGTTGAATTTCGCCCCGAGAACAAGCCCGGCATATTCCGATGTGACCGGCACTTCGCGTATCTCCTTGATTCCTATACCTTCGAACATCGACCGTGCCTGACGTGCGGATACATTATAGAAATCCGGCACTGTTATGAGTTTGGGGCTGAATGCGACTACGGTCAGATACACGTTGCCCCCTTTCTTGATTCTTGCCCCGGGGATAGGTGTTTGCTCCACAACTGTGCCTGGGCGGCTGTAGCTGTCGAAAACAGAGTCGGAAATTATGGCGTTCAAGCCGGATATGTCGACATTTCCGGCCGCGCTTTCGTAGGTCTGTCCTTTGACATCGGGCACAACGCGTTCTTCGCCGTGGAATGTCCAAAAATCGAGAAACCACAGTAACATCCAGATTAACAAGCTTCCTGTCAGGATAATGTACAGGAGGTTCATAAGCACGGGATGGCGCTTGCGGAATCCTTCAGGCCGGTTCTTCACCGGGTCGTTGTTATCGTAGTGGTCGCGGTTATCATAATATTCCATATCTCTCTGACGTGGCTGCCTTTGGGGGCGGCGGGGAGCATAGTCATCGTCGGGGTGTCGTAAGCGCCCGTCGGCACGTGTTGCCAGGTCGTCGGCCCAGTCGCTTTCCCTGCGCCCGCGCTGGTGAAGTCCGAATTCGCTGTCGTCGAATTCAATTGGCCGTTGACGGGTGTTGCGCCCGCTGCCGGTATATTCGTCATCGTATCCGTTCATTGTTCGGTCAAAGTATTGTTTCGCCTGATGAGGCATTTGGAATGCAAAAATACGAAAATTCCTGTAAATCCGAAACTGAGTGAAACCACAGAACGAAGGTGTGTCAGAATGGCTCATCCGGGTTGTCGCTTGTGGGATTCGGCTTCGGTTATTGACCTCAGCCAACTCCCTTCGGCCTCATCCTCAAATTCCTACCATCTGAACCATTCTGACAGCACCCTTGCCATCCGGGCGAAAGCCACGGCGGTGTGTCAAAATTCAATATTTTGACACACCGCCGTGGCTGTTGATGTTTGGTTGTATGAGGGGGTGACGTCAAGCCTGTAGGAATGCTGATTCATACAGGCTGATATGATTTTATGCGCTGCCCAGGGGTTTTACGGTACCTGCGGGACGTGATAATTCATTTGAGCCGGATGTTGTTGCCGGTGTGGAGGAATCGTAAGTGTCGCCCAACGTGATGGTTTTCAGCTGTTGCCTGAATGCATCGTGGGGCAGGGAAGTGGTGACATGGATGGTGCGTGATTCTCTGGGAAGGATGTCGAAATAGTTGTCGGAGAAGAAGTTGTCGATACCATCGAGCGAAAGAAACACACCGCGTGCGAAGATGTCAGTGCCGATTGTCACGTCATAACCATCGCCTGAGGGGGTTGAGGTTACGGAGAGATTCGGTTTGCGGTAAGCCATGTCTTTCTGCTTCACGCCATAGGCGATGTTTTTGTATTTCCTGTCGCCTGTTTCAAACGAGGTTGTGAAAAGGGCATCGTTGCGTTTGTGTCCGTTAAGAAGTTCTTTTACCGAGGCGGTATAGACAATTTCGGAGGTAAGAGGTTTGGCCGTATAGTTCACCTTTTTTGTGGCTATAGGCTTGCCGTCGATGCCTGTCACATTCAGTGTCATCACCCCTTTGGCAGGTGTGCGACGGTCGGTTACGATGGTTACTGTCAGGCTGTCGCCTTTCACGAGAGGAGAGATAAGGATGTCGTCGTAGGCTGCACGTGAATAATATTGCTGCGCTTTCCAACGTCCGTAATAATCGCGACCGGCCCATGATGCTACCGGCCAGCAGTCGTTATGCTGCCACACGAGTGTGCCCATGCAGTGGGGCATGTCGCGGCGGTGTGCCTCGATAGCGGTTTTGATGGCGTCGCCTTGTAGAATCATGCCGACATAGAGGAATGTTGGGAAATCGTCGGGTGTACGGTATTCGCTATCCATATACGTCTTGATGAGGTTGTTGGCATAGGAACCGGCACGCTGGTGGGCCATCATCACTTCGGAGTTGATGCTCCAGTCGCGTTCCTGAGGGGCATAGATTTTCACCGATTCGAATTCGGGGAATGACTGGAATCCGTATTCCGAGAAGAAACGGGCTTTCACGTTGTTGTACTGGCCGATGGAATCGCGACCGTGCCATACACCCCAGTAATGGGCGTCGCCGTTGATGCCGTCCGACGGGGTATCCTCGAAAGCATAGGGTGATGACGGGCGGTAGGAAATCCCGCCTCCGTATTCTTCAACCACCTCGGGGAGGCATCGGAAATACATGTCCTTGAACTGTTTGGAGGTCAGTTCTTCAACCCCTTTCTCCTTATAATAATTATAGCGGTTTCCCCATCCGTAGTACACGTCCTGGCATTCGTTGTTGCCACACCACAGGGCTATAGAACAATGGTTGCGGATGCGTTTCACGTTGTCGATGGCTTCCTGCCTTATATTTGCGAGAAAGGCGCTGTCGGCAGGGTAGGTTGAGCATGCAAACATGAAATCCTGCCATACGAGTATGCCGTTTTCATCGCATAGGTCATAGAAATAGTCATCCTCGTAAACACCTCCGCCCCATACGCGAATCATGTTCATGTTCACGTTTTTGGCATCAAGCACGTGTTTTTCATATTTTCCGCGTGTGACGCGTGGGAGGAAGTTGTCGAGCGGAATCATATCCACACCTTTGGCAAACACCGGCTTGCCGTTAAGTTCGAAATAGAGGCAACGGCCATCCTTGTCGGGTTCGGCGACAAGTTTTAACGAACGGATGCCGATTCGGTCGGTAGCGGCGTCATCTTCCGTGCCGTTTACGTCGAGTGCGGTCCGGAAGGAGTAAAGGTTGGGTTCGCCCAGGCCGTTGGTCCACCATAGGCGGGGCTTCTTTATCTCGTAGTCAAGGGTTACCTTATTCAGCCCTTTTTTGAGCGCGGTTGTTTTGGACGCTACCTTTTTGCCGTCGGCAGTGATGTTTACGGTTGCCGAGGGGGTGTCGTTGTCGGAAAGGATTTCAACCACAGTCTGCAGGCGTGCACGAGCGGGTGTTACATCTTTTTGGATGTATTGTACGTTGCCGATACGGTTCCCGTTCCATGTCTGCAATTCTACAGGACGCCATATGCCGGATGTTACGAGGCGCGGTCCCCAGTCCCAGCCATAGTGGTAACTGGCCTTACGTGCGAAGATACTCAGCGTTTTGTTGAATATACCGCCGTTTTGCGACTGGTCAGGCCCGGTGTTGAACGTGTAGTCGAATTGGTCATATTTGGGGAGGTCGACTTTGATAGGGGAGTTGAAATACACTTCAAGAAGGTTTTCCCCCTCTTTAAGAATCCCTTTCACGTTGCAACGCCATGTGCGGTGCATGTTGTCGGCGTTGAGGATGCGCTGGTGGTTGAGGTAGACATCGGCATATGTGTCAAGCCCGTTGAACACCAGCTCCTGGTTTGCGGCTGACGCTTCTGCGGCGGTGGCGTTGAATGTGGTTTCATACATCCAGTCCTCTTTGTCGACCCACTGCACCCCGCGCTCGTTCAGGCGGAAGAACGGGTCTTCGATTATTTCGTTGTCCATCAGGTCGGTGTGGACGGTACCCGGCACTGTTGCCGGATACCATATCTCACTGCGTCCCTGCCGGAATTTCCAGTTGTCGTGTATGTTGCGTGATGCAACGGCTGCGTTGGCTGTGATTGATGCACACAGGCCTATGGCAGAGGCTAATATCAAGGTTAGATTTTTCATATGGTATCAATTGTTGTTCGTGTTGTTGAAAGCTATATCCAGACGGTCGGACGGTTTCATGTTGAAAGATGCGGTGTTGTCTTTGTCAGCTTTGGCTTCCACTGACTTACCGTTGAGGATGAAGGTGGTGGTTGCCCCTTCGGGAATTGCAATTCGGCAAACCGTTTCCGAACCTGCCGTGAGTGATGCCGAAGTCATTCGGCCACCGGCCCATGCAAGGTCGCCGGTAATGTTGCCTTCTGCGCAGATTCCTTTTACCGACCCTTCAGCCCATGCCGCCGGGAGTGCCGGGAGGAATTCGATAAACCCGTCGTGGCTTTGCATGAGCATGTCGCACATGCCTGCAACACTGGCCTCGGTGGCATCGAAACTGAAAATATCCTCAGGCGCCCCTGCTATGCCTTTGGGTGAAACCGTCATAAGGTTTTCGCGGGTGAAATATTTGAACAGATCCTGCAACCAGTAATGGGCTTTTTCGCCGTCCTTGAGAAATGAATTGAAACACAGCATATTTGCAGCGCTCCATTCCACATCCTCCCACCCCGGGGCCGAGGTCTGTTTCTCGATTGTCAGCTTTGCCGCGTCAATCAGTCCGGGGGTTTTGACATATGAAATCTGGCCTAGTGGATAAAGTGCCAGCAGATGTGACGTGTGGCGGTGTGCCGGATCCTGGCGCGGGTGGCCATGGAGCCATTCTTTAACCTGGCCGTCGTTGTCGGCTTCAAGCGGGGGCAGTTTCTTTATATCTTTTTCGAGCTGGCGTCGGAAGGCTTTGTCGATGCCGAGTATTTTCGAGCTTTCTATGCAGGCGGTGTAGATGTCGTGAACAACGGCACGGTCGATTGTCGGCATCATCGCAGCACTCAACCTGTACCCTTCAGGGGTGACATAGCCGTTTTCGGGCGATATGCTCGGACCTGTAAGGAGTTGGCCTGTAGCAGGGTCTTCAATCATATAGTCGGCGAAGAATTCGGCAGTACTTTTAAGGAGGGGGTAGCCGGTTTTTGCAAGATAGTCTTTGTCAAGGGTGTATTTGTAATGGCTCCAAAGATGTGTGGCGAGCCAGGCACCTCCCGTAACGTTAAGACCCCATCCTACATTGCCGCCCGGGGCGGTGTAGCCCCATGGGTTGGTGACTGTGTGGGCTACCCAGCCACGTGAGCCATAGATTTTACGGGCGGTTTCAGAGCCGTATTTCCTTAACAAGTCCACATATGTAAACAGTGGCACGTTGCATTCGGCGAGGTTGGCTTTGTTGGCCGACCAGTAGTTTTGCTGGATGTTGATATCCAGGTGGTAATCACAAGTCCAGGCCATTTTGCACGCACGGTTGTCGTTCCACACGCCTTGCAGGTTGCCGCACAGGGGTGAGTTCGGACGGGAAGAGGCGATAAGCATATATCTGCCGTATTGGAAAAACAGCGCGTCGAAATCGGGATCCTGTGCACCGTTTTTGATGAGATGCAGCCTCACATCGGTCGGCAGATGGCTCATGTCGGTGTTGCCCAGCTCGATTTTCATGCGGTCGAACAGCGGTTTGTGGTCGGCAACATGGTTGGCAAGAAGCGTGTCATAACCTTTTCGGCTGCCATTCTTGGCTGTGTTTTTTGCAGTTGCCTGGTAATCCGGGTCAAACATATCGGTGCGGATGTCGATGAAAGCTTCAACACGGTCTGCCCCATTGATGTTGATGCGGTCTGTTGCAGGAGAAACGCTGCCACCTTCGACAGTAAGGCGCATGTCAAGGAAGAAGTTCACGCCACCGGGGCCGAACATCGGATAGTCAACCTTCCCTTTCAAGGTTATACCATTCGCGTCGGCGCTGATTTCGGCATTGCGCAAGAGGTTGAATGACAGTGTGGTGTTTATGCTCCCAGGCTTGTCGGCAGAAATTTTCACAGCAGTGATATCGTCGGGATAGTTACATATCACTTCGCGTGAAAATGTGATATCCCCTTTCTTGAACGATGTGCGGCTCACCCCGTCGCTGAGATTGAGTTCGCGACGGTAATCAGTCAAAGCCCCCGCAGGGTATTTCGATTGGATGACGAGGTCGCCGAGCGGCAGGTGCGTTCCGAACGACGATGATTTCCCCGACAGGTATTTGTCGGTAAGTTCGTTTCCTGTGCGGAAATCGCCTGCAAGGAAGTGGCTGCGGATTTCAGCAAGGTTCTCCGGGGTGCAGATTGAGTTCTGCATTGTGTCACGTTGACCCGCCCAAAGGGTGATTTCGTTTAATGCGATACGCTCGGTGTCGATTCCGCCGTAGACAATTGCAGCCATTCGTCCGTTGCCTACCGGCACACCTTCCATCCAGTCGGAAGCCGGGGCCTGATACCATAACACTGGTTCTCCCTGCTGCGCAAAGGTGGATAGCGACATGAGTGCAGCCGCACCGGCGCATAACGCCGTCCGTAGAAATTTCAATGATTGTGATAACATAAAAATATTAAAAAATTTAGTTTTTCGTGATAATGTCAGCAGGCTTTTACCGTGATAATGATACCCGTTTTCCTGCTTGTTGGTGCGTGCGGTTTTACCTATTGCAAAGTTATTGCCGGCTGGAAAAAGAAAATTTTGCAGACAATGCAAAATTTGCAATAGATACGGCATTTGTTAAATTTTTAGTAATTTTGCTAAGGTAATTGTTGATGTGGCCGCTGTCTATCAGATATGGTTTCCTATTGGTATTTGGAACCGGTTTGCGTCAAAAATAAAATAAATGCGTCATGAAAGGGCGTATGCGCGTCATCAGGCGCCTCAATATGGCAATATCGGGCATTTGTGCTATTTTTAGGTTTATTAGTTTTCAAATCCTGTGTTAAGGAAGTGTAATTTTGCCATTGAAAAACTAAAAACTAGGATTGTGAACGTCTGCGGCCATATTGCAGAACCCGCCCGAACCGGTGGGCTGTCTGTGAAGGACGCGGCTGGAGTTAACCAGACATGACAAGCCAACCGACATGAAATACAACCCCTGCATCCGTTGAGGGCATCCCTTTACGGCCTGCTTTATTTCTGCCTCAAATCTATAACTCAATACAAATGCATTTCCAACCTAAGACTTCGTATGTGAAGTGCCTCCTTCTATCCGGCGCCATAGCCTCAGGGCTTTGTCTGTCCGGATGCAAGGATGATTATCTGTATGACGACACCGAGCCTTCTACCGAATTGCTTGGTGCCAGTATTTACGACTACATGCAGACTGACGGCAATTTCACCTGTTTCCTGCGCCTGATTGATGATTTAGGCTATGCGGAAACTTTGTCGAGAACCGGTAGCAAGACGCTTTTCCCTGCCAGGGACGACGCGTTTGAGCGCTTTTTCAAGAGCAATCCCTGGGGAGTCCGCAAGTATGACGACCTGACTTCGGCACAAAAGCGTTTGATTATGAATGCGAGCATGGTCAATATGGCATATCTGTCAGATATGCTTTCGAATGTGGCCGGTACTGATGGCGCTGTCGAGGGACGGGCTATCCGTCGTTTCACATCGTCGACGATGCTTGACACTGTGGCACGGGTAAACGACCCGGAACTGTTTGCCAACCCGCGTTGGAAACGTTTTGCCGACAAACCGCTTTATACGGTGAGCGATGCGCCGATGTTGGTGCATTTCACCCCTCGCCAGATGAGTACCATGGGTATGACCTCGGAGGATTTCAAACTTATCCTGAACGGGGCGGATTATTCATCGGGTGACATCTATGTCAACGGGGTCAAGGTGGTACAACGGGATGTAATGTGCAAGAACGGGTATATCCATGTGCTCGAGAATGTGCTGCTCCCGGCCGGAAGCATGGCGGATGCTATCGCTTCGGGTGCCGAGACGAAAATATTCAACCGGCTGCTTAACAAGTTCAGCGCCCCGTATTATGAGGCTTCGGTTTCCGATGCCGTGAAGGAATACTATAACGGGTCGACCCCGTTGCGTCCTTCTATGGGAAATGTCGATTCTGTTTTTGTAAAACGCTTCTTCAACGAACGCACACGCACAACCGGCCCTCTCGGGGAATCACTGTCGGGTTACGGGCTTCTCTATTACGACCCGTCGGATGTTACTTATTCGCAGGCTTCGTCGGAACAGGATATGGGCACAATGTTTGTCCCTACCGACAAGGCTATGGATGAGTTCCTCAACGGCGGCAAGGGCAGTTATCTCCGCGATGCATACGGAAGCTGGGATAATATTCCTACCGACATTCTGGCAATGTTCCTCAAGAACCACCAGAAACGTTCGTTCACGGCATCGTTGCCGCATGCATGGGGTGCGTTGACTGATGAGACTTCCTATCCTATCGATATTGCCCCCGGCAATGTTGTGCGTAGCGAAATTTCGAGTAACGGTATAGTATATTTTGTCAATACGGTGTTCCCCCCGATTGATTATCAAGGCGTTTATGCATCAGTGCTTACCGCTGACAACACCAAGGTTATGAAATGGGCAATCACTGATGACTGGAATGATTTGTCCGATACCCAGGCGATGCGTTATTACATGTATCTACGTTCGATGGAAAACATGTATAACCTGCTGGTGCCTACCGATGAAGCGCTTCAGAACTACCGTGAGCCTATTTCATGGGCGCGTGGCGGGGCTAACCGTGAAATATGGAGTTTCTCCTACGACGAACAGTCAAATTCGGTTAAAGCCGATGTGTACGGTGCCGATGCCGCCGGCAACAAGGGCGACTTCAAGCGCACGGTGACCAATAAGACGATAATACGTAACCGTATGCGCGACATTATCGACCTCCATATCGTGGTAGGGAACAATGACGAAGGGGTTTTGTCGGGCTATATCGACGACGGCACATCACATTATGCCCTTACGAAGGGGGGCGGCACTATAGCCCTCGACGGTACGGACAGCAACCTGCGTGTGAACGGTGGCGGCGACATGGAAGTAGGTGAGGATTACGCATCTATCGCCACTACGTCCAACGGTGCCCCGGCACGTTATACATCCGACAACGGACGCACATTCTTTATCGACCATATAATCCATGATGCCACTATAAGCGTCTATGACCAGTTGAACTCACATCCCGAGTTCAAGGCATTCTTCGATTTGTGCCGTGGCCATGACCAGGTGTTTACCATTTTCGCGCAGGATGATGAAATCGAGGAAATCTTCTCCACGAAATCGACCAACTCGTCAAGCGGTATCGGCAACGTGGTGAACTTCTTCAACAATTTCCGTTACACCATCCTTGTGCCTACAGCCGAAGCGCTTGAAAAGGCTTTCCGTGAAGATTCGAAACTTTACACATGGGATGAGATTGCCGACGATTCCAACCTTACTACCAAGCGTGAAAAAGTAATTTACCTGTTGAAATTCCTGAGATTCCATTTTGTCGACAATTCGGCCTATATATCAGGCAAACCTTTCGGCCCGCTCTATTACGAAACCGGTGCACGTAACGAATTCGACAAATTCCATAAGCTTGCCCTAAGCAGCGACGGCCGGGGTCTGACCATCTCCGGGGTTGATGTAGCAACCGGCAACGAGGCCCATGTGATAACATCAGGCGGGCTCTATAACATTATGGCCCGCGATATTATCGTGGATAATGCCGACGTGAGCCGTGCCACAGGTATCACTGCTTCTTCGCGTGCCGTGATACACCTTATCGACAAGGCATTGAAATTTGAGTGACCTAATGCCGATGAATTTCACAAACCAACATTATAATATTTCCGCAATGGGAAAGATACAACATATCCTACTGACGCTATTGCTGGTGTTATCCATGCCGGCAACGGCTTTGGGTCAGGCTTCGAACATCGTTCGCGGAACCGTGATCGATGGCGATAACGAGCCTATAATCGGTGCGACAGTGCATGAAATCGACGGTACGAACCGTGTGCACAGCATGACTTCGACCGACATCAACGGCGAGTTCTCGCTGCAGGTAAAGAACCCTGCCAACAAACTTAAATTCTCTTATGTGGGGTTCACGCCGCAGGTGCTGCCGATAGAGCCTGTGATGAATGTTACGCTCCAGGATGCCTCCACCCTCCAGGAGGTGGTGGTTACGGCACAACGCACCATGAACGACGGCACGATGCCTATACCCATAAGGGAAATTTCGGGTGCCGTGCAGAGTATCAACACCAAGGCTTTCGAAGGTGTGTCGGTGCAGTCGGTCGATGATGCCTTGCAGGGGCGTCTGGCCGGTTTGGACATCGTGAATGCCTCGGGCGACCTTGGCTCAGGTTCGTCGATGCGTATTCGCGGTTCCGGCTCTATCAACTCGAACTCCACCCCGCTTATCGTACTCAACGACATCCCGTATGAGAGCCATGTCGACGGTTCGTTCGACTATGCCAACGCCACTTCCGAGCAATTTGCCAACCTCCTTAGCATCAACCCCGAGGATATCGAGGAAATCACGGTGCTTAAGGATGGTGCTTCGGCCGCAATCTATGGTTCGCGTGGTGCCAACGGTGTGATTATGATTAAGACCAAGCGAGGTGTCAAAGGCCCGCCCAAGGTGCAGTACCTTTTCAAGTTCTCGGCGCACAAACAGCCCCGTGGCCGCAAGATGCTTTCGGGTGATGACTACACCATGCTCATGAAACAGGCTTATTTCAATCCCCGCCAGGATGAGAATGCGTGCGATATTCCAGAGTTCAACTATGACCCGACTTTCTCGGAATATGAGCAGTTCAACAACAACACCGACTGGGTGGATGCTGTGACACAATACGGTTATACTTACGACAATACCGTTAATATAACCGGTGGTGGCGACAAGGCGCGCTACCGTGTATCGGTGGGTTACTACAACCAGTCGGGTACGATGATCAAACAGCATCTTGACCGCATTTCGTCGCTGATGAACCTTGACTACCAGGTGTCTGACCGTCTTCGCTTCTCGACGGAGTTCTCCCTTACCCATACCAAGAACAAGCAGAACTATAAGGAAAGCTGGGATTCGGAAGGGCTTCTCGACATGGCATACCGAAAAATGCCTAATGTCGGCATATACCGGCAGGATGCCGCAGGAAACGACACGGACGAATTCTATAACATCCCCGTGACCTCGCGCCTCGACGACAATCAGAAGAACCTTATGAACCCCGTGGCGCTTGCGCATCTTGCAAAGTATGACGAGACAAACATGCGTATTATCCCCACGTTGCGTCTGCAATATGAAATCCTCAATCCTGACAAGCACCGCCTTCGCTACACAGGTTATGTGCAGTTCGATATAGAGAACAAGAAAGAGGATAAGATTCTGCCCCGCGAGGTTTCTTCACAACCGTGGACTAACTCGGCCATCAACCGCATCTACGGACGCGAAGCTGAGAGTCTTAACCTACAGACAAAGCATGACCTCCTGTTTGTTCCCAAAATCCACGACATGCATTCGCTCCTTCTCTATGCGGCATGGGAACTGACCAGCGGTAACTCCCAATACCAGGAATTCCGCAAATACAACATGCCCAACGGCATATCCAACCCCACCCAGCAGGGCTTTGCCGACACCCAGGAGAGTGTGCGTTCAGAGTGGCACTCGATGGCCTACATGGGGCGTATCCACTATGCTTTCGACAACCGTTATATCCTTGATGCCACTATCCGTCGCGACGGCAGCACCCGTTTCGGCCCGAAAAACCGTTGGGGTACATTCCCCGCCGTGTCGGTGAAATGGAACATTTCCGACGAGCATTGGATGGACTGGAGCAACGATTGGCTTGACCTGTTCGGTATCCGTGCCGGTTATGGCAAGACAGGCCGTATGCCTGACTATGAATACCTCCATTATGCACGCTACACAGGTTCTGGCAACTATATCGACATCCCCACGATGAAGCCGTCGAGCGTGCGTCTGAGCAACCTGAGGTGGGAAACAAACACCTCATATAACGCCGGTTTCGACCTCAACTTGTTCAATTACAAGTACAACCTTGATTTCAACGTGTTCCACGAAAAGAACAACGACCTGTTGTTCAAGGATTTCACCATCCCGTCATCGACAGGTTTCGGAAGCATTTCCTATATAAACGGCGGCGCGTTGGAAAAGAACGGATGGGAACTCAATTTCTACACAACCAATCTGTTGAAGATGGGTGACTGGAGTTTCGACGTAAACTTCAACCTTGCCAACTACACCAGCAAGATTACCGAGCTGCTTCCTGCCATCGCCGAAATGAACAAAGGGCAGTTTGACGGTCAGAACGGTTCCTATCTTTCGCGTTTCCAGGTTGGCAACGCCTATGGTTCGGTTTACGGGTTCCGTTATAAAGGTGTCTACCAATATTCCGATTATAATGAGAACGGCACTTCGCCTGTCGTGCGCGACGAGCAAGGCAATGTTGTGCGCGACGCACAGGGCAATCCTCTTTACATGACTTTCGGTTACGGCAGCGCCAACTACCGCTTCCGTGGCGGTGATGCCATTTATGAGGATGTAAACCATGACGGCACAATCGACGAACTCGACATTGTTTACCTGGGTAACTGTAATCCTAAATTCTATGGCGGTTTCGGTTTCACGGTGCGTTGGAAGAATCTTTCTGTCAATGCGTTCTTCAACTTCCGCACAGGCAACAAGATTGTGAACTATGCCCGCATGAATGCCGAGAACATGTACACCAACAACAACCAGTCGATTGCCGTTAACTGGCGCTGGCGTAAGGAAGGGGATGTTACCGAAATGCCCCGTGCCCTTTATCAGTACGGTTATAACTGGCTCGGTTCCGACCGATTTGTTGAGGACGGTTCTTTCCTGCGATTCAAGTATCTGACGTTCAACTATGAATTCCCCAAAAAACTCGTTGAACGCATCCACCTGTCGCAAATCAACACCTATCTTACCCTCAACAACCTTTGCACCTGGACTAAATACACCGGCGTAGACCCGGAAATCTCTCCCAACCAGTTCGGTATTGCCGAGGATAGGAGCAACACCCCGCGTTCGCAGTATTTCACCTTGGGTGTTACAGTCGGATTCTAAGAGAACCAACAAGAAACAACAACAATGAAAAATAGAACAAAAACCATGATAAAGAACCTCTTGAAAACGATGTCGGGAGCCTTGGCGGCGTTGTCGCTGGTTGCCTGCAACGATTTCTTCGACTTGCAGCCCACCAACGAAATGGTGCTCGACGAGTTTTGGCAGAGCGAGGACGATGTTCTAAGTGTCACCGGCTCATGCTACCATGGCATGCAGGAGGGCGATTTCCTGAAACGCCTGATTGTGTGGGGTGAGTTCCGTAGTGACAATATGATTCTCGGGCCTGCCAACAACGACGGCGACTTGCGTTATATCGCTACACTGAACCTTCTCCCATCCAACAATTATTCGCGTTGGAACAATTTTTATAACGTTATCAACCTGTGTAATACTATTGAATATTTCGCACCGTCGGTGCGCGACAAAGACCCGAATTTCACCCAGGCGCAGCTTAACGCCTACATAGCCGAGGCGAAGGGCATAAGGGCTTATTGCTATTTTACCTTGGTCAGGGCTTTCCGCGACATCCCGTTCTCAACCAAGCCTGTTATCGACGATACCGAGGAGTTCCAGCTGCCACAGTCAGATCCCGATGAGGTTATCGATTTCCTTATCGAGGATTTGAAGAGCGTGGAACCAACGGCTGCTTCGACCTACTCTAACCGCACCTACACCAAAAGCCGCATGACCCAGGCCGCGATTCGTGCGCTTATTGCCGACATGTGTCTGTGGCGTGGACGCTATGAAGAGTGCATAACCTATTGCGACCGCCTGCTACATGACACAAATAATGTGTTTGTTATGGAGAACGCAATGGGCTATTCGCGGAATCTATTCGTGACAGGGCTTTCTACCGAAACCATTTTCGAGCTTAACTTCAACACTGCCAATTACTCCAACTATGCAGTGGCTGATTTCTACGGGGAAATGTCGCAAGGTTACCAGCAGCAGATTATACCTTACGACTTCGAATCCGGGGTAAGGCAGATTTTCGGTGAAACCGACCTGCGTGAGCGCACCTCTTATTATGCTTCGTCAAACACGGGTGCATCGGTGCGTAAATACACATCCTATCTCCCCAGCTCCGCTCTGACTTCGCCGAACGTAAGCTCCGGCAGCTATGTGATGGGCAATCCTTATGAATGCAACTGGATTATCTACCGTCTACCCGACATTTATCTGATGAAGGCAGAGGCGATGGCCGAGCTGAACACCGATCTGGAGGGGGCGTTCTCGCTGGCATGCATCACCTATGACCGTGCCAATCCCGAGGCAGGTGCCGGTTCGTTGAATTTTGCCGACTATAATTCGCAGGAATCAGTGCTGAACTTCATTTTTGACGAACGCCAGCGTGAGTTCCTTTACGAGGGCAAACGTTATTTCGACCTGCTACGACGCATCTCGCATCATCGTGACCAGTTCAAAAACCTTGTCGACACCTATCTTATGGGTAAATACGACAATCTTGACCAGTCAACCGTAAGCAGCAAACTGAGCGCCTACGACGCACTGTTCATGCCGATTAATGCCACAGAGATGCGGGCCAACCAGCTTTTGGTCCAGAACCCGTTCTACCGTCAGTCGACCGATATCACGAACTAAACCTTAAATCCAGTGTAACATAATGCTAAAACTGAAGAAAATGGAATTTGGCAAAAAACATATATACATGTGGCTGAAGGCTGTGGCGGCGGTTGCCCTTCCGCTTGCAGCGTCGGGGTTCGTCACCTCGTGCAACGACGATATCGACGACGAGGCGTTCTACACATTTACCGGGCAGACGGTTTCATCGTTCTGCCATGAGGATACCCGTTTCTCGGTGTTTGCACGCCTGCTTGATGATACCGGCAACGACGCATTGCTTTCAACCTACGGGCATTACACCCTATTCCTTCCCACCGACGAAGTACTGAACCGCTATTTTAGCGAAAACGGCACATCCTACGACCGCCTGTCGCTGGATGAGAAAAACGAGCTGGTCTACAGCCACGTAATCAAGAGCGCCGGGGTGAGCTACACTTCCGACCGTTTTGAAGAGGGTGCTTTGGCGGAATCGTCGATGAACGACAACTATCTGACCATCTCATTCCAGACTGATGCCGCAGGTTCGGGGCTTATCATCTATATCAACAAGAATGTGCCCGTGCTTGAAAAGGATATCGAGGTTCACAACGGGGTTGTCCATGTTGTGGGTAACGTAATCGTTCCGCCGAAGGAATTCCTTACCGATATAATAGAGGCTGAAGGGCGTTTCACGATTTTTGCCCAAGCTATGCGTCTTACCGGGCTTGACAAAAAAATTGAGCGTGTGCGCGACGAGAGTTATGTTTCCCCTTATCCTTCGGGTGAGGTGGTACGTGGCGAAAACGTGTTCAAAGTGCCTACTGTGAAACGTTACGGCTACACCATGTTTGCCGAGCCTGACGATGTTATGGCTGCCAACAACATCAATTCCGTCGACGAGCTTGTTGCCTATGCCGAGCGCTTCTATGGCACAGAAGCCCGTGGTGATTATGCCGACGAGGCGAACGCGTTGCACAAATTCGTGGCATATCACCTGCTCGACCGTCAGATGTCGACCAACGCTTTCCTATATAACGGCCCTTGCACCGTCAGCTCGCGAATGAACGAGCGTTGCGAATATTATGAGACAATGCTCACATACCGTTTGATTGAAATCAAGGCAGGCAACCGCATCAACACCCGTCAGAACGGTTGGAATGTCGGGATTGAAGAGCGCCTCAGTAACCTTGGAGCCGTCAACGGTTTTGCACATTCGCTTACCCAGATGCTTGTGTATGACGAGGACGCCATGGTCAATGACGTGCTCAACAAGCGCATCCGTTTCGATTTCTATAACATTCCCCCCGAACTGACCAATAATAATATCCGTTGGCAGCTGGTCAACATCCAGGGTGCGTCGGGCTATGTCATTCCAAATGATTTCTGTTCGGATCACCTGAGCTTCAGCGACGAGACTGAAATCACCATGTGGGCTTCCGACGGATGGACGAACTTCGAAGCTGACGAGCTGAAACTCAACGGTTGGTATGATTTCACCCTCCGTATGCTCCCGATGCCCCCGGGTTCATATGAGGTGCGTATCGGCTACCGTCAGGAATTGTGGCGAGGAATCGCACAGATTTTTGTCGATGATGAAATACAGGGCATTCCCCGTGACCTCCGTATTGCCGGAACCGACCCGCAGGTAGGGTGGGTGGCCGATGTCGACGGCCCCCAGGATGCCGAAAACGACAAGTCGATGCGTAACCGTGGTTACATGAAGGCTCCTGCCTCAATCTACACGACCCAGAACGGCGGTGTCTCGCTGCGTGCCATGAACCAGTGCCTGCGCATCATCGTGGGTCAGTTCACCTGGCAGGAATACGGGGCGCACACGCTCCGTGGCAAAAACGTCTACGACCCCAACCAGGAGTTCCACGGCGACTACATAGAGATTATCCCCACCAGCCAGATCGACCGTGAGGATATCTATTGACTGCCATCCAACATTATCATAACACGACATAGAATCACAAAGAATTATGTTGAGAATAACCATAAACAGACCGGCTGTTGCGATTGCGGCTTTGATGGCGGTAGCGCTTACAGGCTGCAACGACCGCTGGGACGAACATTACACCCCCTCGTCGGAAACCACAGCCGAAGGCACGGTGTATGAAATGATAAAGAACAACCCGGAACTTTCCACCTTCGGACGTATGGTCGACGTGGCCGGTTACGGGGAATTGCTTAATTCCTCACAGACCTTCACTGCATGGGTTCCAAGCAACGATGCGCTTGCCGGTGTCGACCTGAACGATGTGGATGAGGTTAAGCGAGTGGTTGCAAACCATATAGCGCGTTTCAACGTGTCGAGTGCCACGCCTGAGGGGAAGGGTGTACGCATGTATAACGGCAAGATGCACTACTATGAAGGGAACACCTTCGGCGGTGTTGCCGTGAAACAGAACGACATAGTGCTTGAAAACGGTGTGATACATATCCTTTCATCGCAAATACCCTACTCGTATAATATCCGCGAGTATATCGACACCCACTCCTCCACATCAAAACTCGCCGAGTTCCTGAAACGTTTCGACGAGGAAAAATTCGACGAGGCTCTAAGCACGCCGATTGATATCGATGAAAACGGGGCCACGGTATATGATTCTGTGAAGGTGAGCTATAACCGGATTTTCCAGCACCCGGTCTACGGGTTGGGCGACATCCTTTCCGAGGATTCGGTGTTCACGATGATTGTTCCCGACAATATGGCGTGGAATCGTGCCTACGAGCAGATTTCCCCGTTGTTCAATGTCTATGATTCCGATGCGGCAAAGGCCGATTCCATACGCGACACCCAGACGTCGCTCGCCATTATGCGCGACCTTATTTTCCGCTCGCGTATAACCGACCCGTTCTCGATGGGGCTGACCATTACAACGTCGGGATGCGAAATCCCCGATATGGGTGCATTTTTCTATGGCACCGACAAAATCAATGCCAGCAACGGTATGATTTACACAACTTCTGCGGTGAATTACAGCGCGACGGATACTTATAACCCGCAGATTGATGTGGAGGCTGAGAATCCTACAGGCCGTGTACGCGGAACCGGTACGACTATCTACACCCGTGTGGTATCAACCGACAATCCTTATTACAATGAAATCAGCGATGGCTCATACGTCGAGGTTTCTGCAACTTCGGTTTCGCGCCAGCCCGGTGTAACGTTCGAAGTCCCCAACACGCTTTCGGGCAAATATGACATCTATGCCTCGTTTGTACCGGCTTCGGTTGATGATGCATCGGTTACCGGCGACAAAACCCGCGTGAGGTTCGTCCTGACCTACATGGGTGCCAACGGGCGCAGCGTGGAGAAAGCTTTTGCCGACGATTCGTTCCTGACTAATGCAACCGAAATGACCACGATCAAGGTGGCCGAAGGGTTCCAGCTCCCTGTTTCCAATTTTTACGATAATCTGTGGCTGATGGAGGATGGCAACGACGAATCGTCGAAAACCTGCACCACCAAGCTTTATATCGCCACCAATGTGACTAATGCAGAGTTCAACCGCAACGAGCTTACCCGTCGTTTCAGGGTTGACCGCATTTATTTTGTTCCTACCAACGAGTAATATCGAAACATCATGAAAAGTACGATTATAGATCCATTTTCCGCGATGAAAACAAAACTGTCGGCGGCATTGTTGGCGGTTGCCTGCGGCATGGCTCCTGCGGCATTAGCCGACAGCGAGATTGAAGGTTCGGTTACCGATGCCGGTACCGGCCGGCCTTTGGCTGGTGCCCGCATAACGGTGGTCGACGGCCAGGCTGCGGCCATGACAGGCGACGAAGGACGTTTCAAAATCACAGCACCCGACGGGCGGGTGACCCTGCGGGTCGAAGCCCCTGGCTTTAATGCCGTGCTGGTTCCTGTGAGGGGTGCTTCATCTGTCGGCGTCAGGCTTTCAGCCACAACCGGTGAATCATTCTACGACAACGACCTCCTGGGGGCGCATGCCACATCTGGCACTTCGGAATTCCAGATAGGGGAGACCGTTGGCGACCAGAGCGTGGAAGACCTCCAGGGACGCTTGTGGAGCATTGCCCGTTCGGGCATGCCCGGCAGCGGTCATGCTGTGTTCGTGGAGGGTCTGCATTCGATTAACACCTCGTCGCAGCCTCTCTATGTGGTCGACGGTGTGGAATGGAGTATCACCGAAACCGAATTCACCCTTTTGTCGGGTCACAGCAATAACCCGCTGGCACTTCTTGATCCTAAGGATATTGCCAAGATTGAGGTTATGCGCAACGGTACCGCCCTCTACGGCACCAAGGGTGCAAACGGGGTTGTGCTTATCGAGACCAAGCGTGCACGCACCGAGGCTACGGAAATCGAGGCATGGGCCATGCTCGGCTTCCGCACCAAGCCGAAATCGATTCCGGTTATGAACGCGTCGCAATACCGCCTGTATGCGTCCGATGTGATGAGCGGTATGTTTGATAATTCCAGCATGGTCAATCGTTTCAATTTTCTCAACGACGACCCCAATTCGGTTGGTTACAAGGCCAACCATAACGATACCGACTGGCTTGACCTGACCACACGCACCGGCCTGATGATGAATTATGGCGTGAGCGTGCGTGGTGGCGACGACCGTGCCCTTTACGGCTTTTCGCTCGGTTATACCAAAAACGACGGCAACATTAAGGAAACCTCGTTCGACCGCCTTAACGTGCGTTTCAACTCCGACATCAACCTGTGGAAAGGTTTCAAGCTGCGTTTCGACGTTGCATTCGCCCAGGCCACATGGCATCTGTTCAACGATGGAATCGACGATGTTGCGTCGCCCTATTATCTGTCGATGATTAAATCCCCCCTGTATCATCCCAATGTGATTTCAAACAAGGGTGAGGTTACGATGAAATTTTCCGATGTCGACGAACTCGGTGTGGGCAACCCCCTCTCCATCCTCGACCTCGGCAAGGGTGACAGCCGTAACTACCGTTTCAACCTCAATGCCGCCCCCTCTTACCGCTTCAACGACAAATGGGCGATACAGGGTCTGATCGGATATACCTTCGACAAAGTAAAGGATAACTCGTTCCTTCCCGACTATGGCGTGGAGGATATATCCCTCTACAATGCCAACGGCGAAATCTATGCCACTATGAAGAACCGGGTGGAAAACCTTATGAACCGCCACACCACGTTCATTGCCAACCTTTATGGCGAATTCACCCCGTTCAAGGATTATATGCACAATCTCGACCTGCGTCTTGGCTGGAGATTCCGCAATGATGCCTATAACCTCAGCTACGGCGAGGGGTTGAACACCAGTTCCGACCATATGAACTCGATGGGTAACACCACTGCTACCCTCCGCACAAGCTACGGTGTTGATTCGAAATGGCGCAACATGGCATGGTACTTCAGCGGCGAGTATTCCTATCTAAACCGTTATATCCTGGGGGTTGACGCGAGCATGGAAACGTCAAGCCGTTTCGGAAAGAACGCCCCCGGTGCATTGCATATGGGTGGCGTGAGCTGGGGGCTGTTCCCCTCGGTGAATGCCGCTTGGGTCTTCTCATCAGAGGAATTTATGAAAGGACTTGATTTCGTGAATTTTGCCAAACTCCGTCTGGGATGGGAAATGGCAGGTAACGACAACCTCCCCGATTATGCCACACGTTCCTATTTTGCTTCTGCCGGGCTTCTCGGCCAGGCTTACGGGCTTGTGCTCGACAATATCGGCAACGACCGCATGAAATGGGAAACAACCTCGACATTCCGCGTCGGGCTTGATGCAAGCCTGTTCCATAACCGTTGGAATTTCAACGTGGATTTCTACACTTCCAAAACCAGCGACCTCCTTATCCGCAAACAACTCAACGAAGTTGCCGGACTGGAATATTTCTGGACGAATGGCGGTGACTTGCAGAACACCGGGGTGAACTTCTCGACCACGGTGCGCGCCCTTGACCTCCGCGACTGGAAACTTGACATAGGTGCTTCGATAGGCCACTATAAGAACAAGGTTACGGAACTCGGCGACGGCTCTTTCATCACCGATATAAACGGTGCGCAGGTGCTTACCGAAAAGGGGCAGCCCCTCGGTGTGTTCTACGGGTATAAGACTGACGGTGTGTTTGCCACTGCCGCCGAAGCGTCGGCAGCCGGCCTTGCCATCCGCAACGCCAACGGCACCCTTTCACAGTTTGAGGCAGGCGACATGCATTTCGTCGACAATGGCGACGGGGTGATTGACGAGGGTGACCGTACAATCATCGGCGACCCGAATCCCGACATTTTCGGTAACTTCAACTTCCGTTTAAGCTGGAAAGGTTTCACCCTCAGCTCGTTGTTCACATATTCGGTAGGTAATGACGTTTACAACGCCCTCCGTGCCAATCTTGAAAGCGGTTCCGATATCCATAACCAAAGCGTTGCGTTGGTCAACCGCTGGGTGGCCAATGGGCAGCAGACCTCGATTCCACGTGCCACCTACGGCGACCCTATGGGCAATGCCCGCTTCTCCGACCGCTGGATCGAGGATGGCAGCTACCTCAAATGGAAGTCAATCCAGCTTACTTACGATATTCCCGTGCGCTCCACATTCCTGCAAGGGGTGAGCGTGTGGATGGCAGTCAACAACCTTTGCACCTGGACTAAATATCTAGGCCCCGACCCCGAGTTTTTCAGTGGAACCTCTCCGCTCGGCCTGGGTATCGACAACGGCCTGATTCCGGCTTCGCGCGAATTTAACTTCGGTGTAAAAATCAATCTCTAAGCTTGTCAACGATGAAACTAAAATATATCATTCCGGCGGCCATGCTCGCAATGGCCTCAGTGCTCACCTCGTGCGAGGACATGATGGATTTGAAATCCGACAGCTATGTCTATGACGAGGATAACAAGCTCGATTCGGCCAACGACTCCCTTTATTCCGCCATGGGGATTCTCACGCAATTGCAGAAAATAGGGGAGCGTTATGTGCTCATGGGCGAACTTCGTGGCGACCTTATGTCGGTTACAGCCGATGCACCTGTCTCGATGCAGGAAATCGCCAACTTCAATGTCTCCGCTTCGAACACCTATAATGCCAAACGCGATTATTACGGCATTATCAACAATTGTAATTATGCCCTGGCTCGTATGGATACCATGGTCACGGAGCATCTCAACCGTGTGATGGTGCCTGAGTATGTGGCAATAAAAACCCTCCGGGCATGGACTTATCTCCAGATGGGGCTTACCTACGGGCGTGTCCAGTGGATTGACCGACCCATCCTTTCGCTTGAGGAGAGCGAGATGGATTACCCGGTTGTGGAACTTGACGCGCTTGTTGACAAGCTGGTTGCCGATCTGGAGCGCCACGCAGCCAACCGTGTCCCCGATTATGGCTCGGTCGACGGGCTGGACAGCCGCCGCTTCTTTATAGAGCCGCGCGTACTCCTGGGCGACCTCTATCTCTATCGCAACCAGTATGCACAGGCGGCACAGATGTATTATGATTATATCCGTAATTATGAAATAAACATTATCACCGCATATGCCAACACCTGGAGCACCTCGCAGGCTAATGCAATCGGGATGGAAACATTCCTGGAATCATACCTTGCCGAGGCTGTGGCCGAAATCCCTTATTCGTCAGAAACGAAGCACTATCATCCCGACCTTGTCAACCTCACATATAATGCCACCCCTCAGCTGGTACCGGCAGAATGGTGGGTCAACGAACTGGCCACCACGCAGCATTTCCATATCGACCGTGAGGGAATCAGCATGGTGTCGGGCTTCCTTGAAGGGGATTTGCGCGGGCGCTTCATGTTCGCCAACGGTAGCACGCAGGCACCTGCATCGTTTGGCGGGGTTGCCACTGCGGCTACTTCTGGCAGCAACGAGATGTTGATTACGAAATTCTACAACGTTGCCGACGAAAACAGCACCCTCACCAATCCCGAAAACCCGCTCGCAGCCGGTCATTATGTGCGTGCGCTCCCGATTTACCGTTATTCACACGTTTATCTGCGTTATGCCGAAGCCCTCAACCGCCTTGGCAAGCCAACACTTGCATTCGCGGTGCTGAAACATGGGCTGCGTCCCGAGGTAATGGCTGATGAGACCAAGGTGAACCCTGAGGAACTTGCCGACGAGCTGCCGTGGACTAATTTCACATCGACCGTGTTTGAAAACAACCGTGGCACCGCAATGCGCGGACGCGGCCTTGGCATCGACCTGCAGCAGTCAACCTATGTGATTCCAGAATTCGATACACCCCAGGAAACCATGGAGTGGGTTGAAGATGCGATTGTGGCGGAGATGGCTGCCGAGACTCAGTTTGAAGGGAACCGCTTTTTCGACCTTGTGAGGGTGTCGCGCCACCGTGGTGGCACCGACTATTTTGCCGAGAAGGTGAGCCGCCGTTTCCCCAACCCCGAGGCCGCGAAGGCGTTGCTGCGCAACACTGACAACTGGTGGCTGAAATGATTATACTGAAACATTTCAGACACATCGGATGCTATATCTGAATGCTATAAATGACGCGGGAATGACGCGGGAATGACGCAAACAGGCTGATTTCCCGTGTCATTTTCCGTGAAATGCAAAATTTACAAAAAAATGGCGCATCTGTTTTACAAAAAATGCGGCATTTGGGGCAATTTTGCAGTCGTAAATCACGGACGCAATAATTATGAGGCGCCACATGGGAAACGCTAAATCTAACATACCAATAAAAACAAAATTCTTTAACCTCATGAAAAATTCTACAAAGTTTCTTGCACTGACGGGAGCGCTTGCAGTCGGATTCGGAGCGTCTGCACAGCTGGCTTTCGAAAAACAGGATGTGCCTTTCCGCACCACACACCGCACCACACCTGTTATGGCCGACTTCAACAATGACGGACGTCTCGACATCCTTTATGGCGGCCAGGGTGACAATTCGTTAAATGACGCCGGTTGCTGGTGGCAGATAAATGCCGTACTTGGATGGAACAATGGTGACGGTGCATGGGACGTTGACGCTGTTACGGCATCAAAAAATGAAGAGCCTAATAAGGATGAAGATGGCAACATAATCCTCGGCGAGGACGGTCAACCCGTTTATGGTTGGAGCCTCAATGCCCCGAAACACGGTCTTCTCGTATCATGCTGGAATAACTATGCCCCCATAGACTATAATAACGACGGCCTGGTAGACGTGCTTATCTACGGTAAAATGGACTGGGATATCATGGTTCCCGAAGATCAGAGGGGGCCACACCTGGTTCTGTACCGCAACAATGGTGACGGCACATTCACCCGTGAGGAAAAAGCTGTTTTCCCCAAAGGTAATCCCGATAATAACGGTGTGAATTATGCTATCGCTGTTGCCGACTACGACCGCGACGGCTATGTTGATTTCTTTGTGAGTGGTAACCTGGATGACAGCGCAAAGGAAAGCGAAGTACATCCCGGACGTATGGCATTCCTTTATAAGAATATAGACGGTACAGGCGAGTTCAAGCGTATGGATATCGCATCGACCAAGGGTGGCGTTTATACTAAGGAAATCAAGGATGAAGAATCAGGAGAGGTAGTAGTTGAAAAGCAAGAACTTCCCGGTTGGTTCCTTCCGGTTTCAGGTAATGTTCATTTTGCCGACCTCAACAACGACGGATGGGTTGACCTTGTGATTGACGGATGGGTTGATGAATGCTGGGATCCCGCCCATATCCAAGCCGGCAACTACGGGCGTATATATATGAACCGTAACGGTGAGAAATTCGAGGATGTAACTCCTGAAGAGGCTTCGTTCTATACGCTTCGCTCTTCCGGTTCCACTTTGGCGGATTTCGATGGTGACGGTTATCTGGACTACTTCCTTACCGGTTGGGGCGACAATGGTTATGACTGGAATGCATTCCTTTACACAAACACGACAGAAGAAACCTGTCTGTATGACTTCCCCTCCGAATGCAATGACCTTGGTGTGATGGGTACTGAAGCATGCCGTCCATATGTAACAGACATGGATGGTGATGGCAACCTTGACATTGTTTACACGGGTCGCAATGAATATACATCAATCTATATGGGCTCTATGTCGGGAAGTTTCACAGCTTTGGAAGTTCCTGAAGTTACCCCGCTCCGCGATTCATGGGGTGTTGTAGGTGATGTTACTGGTAACGGCCTGGGTGATATTTTCCTTACAGGCTATAAGGAAGGTGCAGAATTCGGCCTCTATTATAACAAGACCGATGTGAAGGTTGAAGCTCCCGCAATGCCAACCAATGTCATCGCGGAATATTCCGACGGCAAGCTCAACATAAGCTGGGATGCCGCTGACGGCGCCGATGCCTACAATGTGTATGTCAAGAATGGTGACAACATCTATTGTGTTCTCCCTGCTGACATTGAAACCGGTTTCATCAAGGTTATGAACCGTATGGCCGCACTTCGTCCCGACCAAACTTCTTATTCGGTTGCTGTTCCCGAAGGGAGCTACACAGTGGGTGTACAGTCTGTAAGCCAGCGTAACTTCACATATAGCAAGTTCGCCACAGCCGCTCTCGGCGGGATTGATTCCGCTATGGCTGACAAGGCCGCTGCATTCAGCGTGAAGGTTGATAGTGAAGGTGTGATGGTTGAAGGCAACGGCGAAGCTATCAAGGTTGTCAACGCACTCGGCCAGACTGTTGCCACCGGTGTTGCCGGTCAGCATATAAATGTTGCAGCTAAAGGTGTTCTCATCGTAGTAAAGGGTAACGAAACTGCAAAAGTGGTTAAATAATCAGGATTAGTAAATACCAGGTACTCCAAACTCTGCAAATTTCCAAGGTAAAAAAGATTAATAGGTAAAATCATAGGATTATCAATGATGAGAAAGCGGGTCGTCGAGGCTCGCTTTCTTGTTGTCCCCCTGAAAAAAGTGAAGTCTCAATGGCGGTGCTTTAGGCGGTTTGTGAATCGACGGATTAGTTGTTGAAATTTTACCAAAAACAGCGTCGGTGGAGCATTCGTTGCATTATTTGGCGGGAAAATGACCGAAATGTGGCATAACGAATAGTAATTTTGCGTAGGAAAATGTGGGGATTTACCTTAAGGGAAACAATATTTTGCAACATATCATGAAACTTAAAACAACGGTGATTTTAGCAATGGCGGCACTTTTGGGTGAAGGGTCGGCCATGGCAATGGAAAAAGTGATAAAAGCAGGAGAATGGTCGGTATCGGTCGATAATTCCGACGGGGCTGTGACTCTTGCCAAGGATGGCAGGACGTTGGTTGCCGGGAGCCGGGCAACCTGGGGTGTCGACAGCATTCGTCGCGATTTCTCACAGTGCCGCAACATCAAGGTGAGCAGTAGCCGCAACAACGATATTTTCGGTGATGGCACGGTGGTTACCGTATCGGGTACGGACGGCAAAGAACGGGTGACGCAGAAATTCTATCTTTATCCCGGCAAGGACTACGCGATGACCGATTTCACAGTGAGCAGTCCCGACGTGGTTGCATTCAACTATATGGCGCCGGTTTCGTCGGCAACCTCATTCGAAGCATTCACGCGCCCTGGCAATAATATATTGTTTATTCCTTACGATAATGATGCATGGGTGCGCTACCGCATAACCCCGTTTGGAGAACAGGCCCCGGAAAGCTATGAGGTGACCGCGCTTCTCAACAGCGACACCCGTGAAGGGTTGGTGCTCGGTTCGGTTGAACACGATGTGTGGAAAACCGGCGTGAAAGTTGCCGCCAAAGGAGCCAGGAATGTGGATTCGCTGGCTGTTTACGGCGGGGCATGGTCGAACCTTACGCGCGATGTGCGCCCTCATGGCTGTGTCAAAGGTAAAACCGTGAAATCGCCCAAGGTAATGATCGGGGCTTTTGACGACTGGCGCGACGGCATGGAGACTTATGCCGACCTGTGTGCCTTGCAGGCTCCACGCATCGAATCGCGAGGCGGCCGTCCGTTCGGATGGAACAGCTGGGGCAAACTCCAGACCAAGGTCAATTTCGATAATGCCTCGCAGGTTGGCGATTTCATACGTGAGGAGTTGCAGGAAGGTTCGTTCCTGAATGCCGACAGCACGGTTTATATCGGCCTTGACGCATTTTGGGATTTCGGCCTCAATGACAGCCAGCGCCGCGAGTTTGCCGAGCGCTGCCACCGCAACGGGCAGAAAGCCGGTATCTACTATTGCCCATTCACCGACTGGGGTAAAAACCCGGAAGCCACGGTAGGTGAGGCTCCACAGTATAAGTGGAAAGACCTCTACCTGTATCACGACGGGAAGCCGCTGACATTCGACGGCGCTTATGCTATCGACCCGACGCATCCCGGCACAAAGGCACGCATCGAAAAGCAGATTAAGGAATTTATCGACTGGGGTTATGATTTCGTTAAAATCGACTTCATGGCTCACGGGGCATATGAGGGCGACAGCCACTATGACCCGTCGGTGACCACCGGCGTGCAGGCTTACAATCACGGTATGGCTTTCCTTGATTCCGTTGCCGACGGCAAGCTTTGGATCAATCTTTCCATCGCACCTCTTTTCCCTGCGAATTATGCACATAGCCGACGCATCGGTTGCGATGCCTGGGCCGACATAAACAATACCGAGTATTCACTCAACGCGCTTACTTACGGATGGTGGCTCGACCGCGTCTATCACTACAACGATGCCGACCATATAGTTATGGAAGGGGTGACCGATGGCGAAAACCGTGCCCGCCTCACCTCGTCGGCAATCACAGGCCTGTTCCTGCTCGGTGATGACTTGAGCGAAACCGGCAATCCTGCAACCAAGGCCAAGGTGAAACGCACTGCCACAAACCCCGACATCAACGAGATTGCCCGCAAGTGCAAGTCATTCCGCCCGGTTGAAACCGGCAAAGGTGACCGTGCCGCCGACATGTTCTACTACAATACAGGTGATGAACTTTACCTGGCCGTGTTCAACTTCTCCGACCGCTCGCAGCGCAAAACCATGCCGCTCCACCGCATCGGTCTTTCCAACGGAAGCGAATATCAGGCAACCGAGCTGTGGTCGCACGACCCGGTTACGCTGCGTGGCACCCTCGACACCGAGGTTCCTGCCAAGGATGTGAAAGTGTTCCGTATCAATCTGTAAAATCTCATATCATATATGGTTATGAAAAAAGTGCATATTCCCGTTGCCCTGGCGCTCGCAATGGCTTCCAATACGGCGGTAAACGGTTACGTGGTGCTTACTTCCGGCGATTGGACTGTCGATATCGACGACAGCAGCAAGGCAATGATGATGAGCCGCGCAGGAGTGGAGATATTCAAAAATGTCAGTGCATCGTCAACATTCCAGATAGGCGGCGGCGAGGAAATAACCCTGTCGACCGGTGATGTTACACCTGAAATCGAGGTATCCGACGTTACGGATATTTTCGGCACGGGGCAACAGCTGGCGCTGACCTATGCCAAAAACGGGGCGCGGATGGTACAGACACTCCGGTTCTATACCGGCCTGCCGTATTTTATAGCACAGATCAATGTGAGTGCCGACAACGGCGACATTGTGCGCAGCAACCGCATGCTGCCTTTCTATATAGGAGAGACAATTGCCCCGATGGGCGGCACTAACAACCGCATACTTTGGGTGCCGTTTGACAACGACGGGCATGTGGATTACAAAAACACCACGATAGGTGCAAACAGCACCCATACCAGCGAATCGCACGAGGTGGGTTGTGTTCATAATGTGGACTCCCGTTTCGGGCTGGTTGCCGGGTCGGTTGATCATGACACCTGGAAGAACGGTGTTATAATTTCTGGAAAATATACCAACCGTATCGAACGGTTCGAATGCCTTTCGGGTATGAGCAATTATTATACCCGCGACGTCCTGCCGCATGGCAAGGTAAAGGGGCAGACTGTAAGCTCCGCACGGTTTATGGTCGGTGCGTTTGACGACTGGCGCGAAGGGCTTGATGCTTTCGCCGAAGCCAACACGGTTGTCGCGCCTCCTGCCGAGTGGCCTGACGGAAATCCCGTAGGATGGAGTTCATGGGGTTCGCAGCAGGATAATGTCAGCTACGACGGGGTCATGGAATCGGCACGTTTCATGAAGGACGAGCTTTTCAACCTCGGTTTCCACGACAGCCAGGAACGCATCACCATCAGCCTTGACTCGTTCGGAGAGGATAATATAGCAGCCGGACGTCTGGCCACAATGGCTGCAAAGGCTTTTGGCAATGGCACTACCTACAGCTACGGGGGCAAGACATATGAGGGCATGAACATGGTGCTCGGGCTTTACGGAGGCCAGTTCTGCATATGGGAATGGTACTTTGGGGGCAAGGTCAAAGGGACCGGGCTTAACGGGGAGCCGTCTTATACATTTGATGAAATGGCCCTTAAAGTTAACGGTGAGCCCTACCGCCTCGGAAGCAACGGTGCATATGCCAGCGACCCGACTCATCCTGCCATGCGTGCCTACATCCGTCAGACTATGAAGGATTATGCCGCACGTGGTGCCAAATATCTGAAAATCGACTTTATGAACTGCGGCATAGTGCAGGGCGACAGCTATTATGACCCCGAGGTCACCACTGCCGTGCAGGCATATAACTACGGGATGAAAATCATCAAGGAGGAGGCTGATAAATACGGCATGTACCTGGTGTTGGCCATGTCGCCGGCATTTCCCTACCAGTACACCCACGGACGCCGCACATGTTGTGACCGCTTCAGTGAAATCGGCGAGAGCGAGTATGTGATGAATGCGACTTCCTATGGTTTCTGGATGGATAAGCTTTATCCTGTTTGCGACCCTGACCAGATGGTGCTTTGCAAGAATGATGCAAATATGCGTGAAACGGAAGGGGAAAACCGCGCCCGTGCCACTACCGGCATGACTACCGGGGCTTTCATATTCGGCGATAATTTCAGCGACAAGGTTCTCAAAGATGGCGTTGTGTGCGGATATCCTGAAGAAGCCATGCGTCGTGCCAAATTCATAATGGGCAATCCTGACATCAACGCATATGTGCGTGAAAACACAGGGTCTTTCCGCCCGGTCGAGGGGAAAGGGGAGTACAAGGTGCCGAATACGTCAGAAACGATTTTCGTGCGTCATACCCCGCAATACTCATATGTGGCGGTGTTTAACTTCTCCAGCTATCAGGGATATACCGGCGACGTGACATTCGAGCGTCTCGGTCTGAACCCGGAGCATGCGGGCGACATCAAGGAGCTTTGGTTCGGGAGCGAGATAAAGCATAACGGCAATGAACTCCATTACGATGTCCCGGTAAAGGATGCGAGGGTCTACCGCATTACCAACCTGCAATATTCGGGTGTCGATGCCGTTGAATCAGATGGGCGGGGGATAAGCCCCGAAGAGAGCCTGGATATTTTCCTCGGAGCCGACGGAGGTTGCAACATAAAGTCGCCGAAGCGCATCCGTGCTGCCAAAGTATATGGTGTCGACGGTTGTCTGCTCGGTGCTGTTGCCGGGGAGGATAATAACGAGGTTTCCATGCCTGTTGCCGGAAGCCCTGCCGTAGCCGTTGTGCATGTAGCATTCACCGATGGTGATACGGCAGTGCGCAAAGTGGCACGTTCGCTTCGCTGACAGCCCTTTCAGCCCCTGTGTCCATGATAATCCTAACATAAATGAAATCACGACTGATTTTTTTACTGACCATGTTCCTCCCGGTGCTGTTTTGCAGCCGGGAGGCGCATGCGCGTCATAGTTTTTCTGTTTCGAGTATTGAAAACGGCGACGGCCTTTCGTCGAACACCGTCAAAGCTATCCATCAGGACCAATTCGGATTCATGTGGTTCGGCACCAAAAACGGGCTTAACCGTTATGACGGCCGCAACATTCGCCGTTATAATTGCTATGACCCTGAGTCGAAACGTGGAAACAACAATATCGGGGCTATTTACGAGCATGGTGATTCTTTATGGCTGGGTACAGACCGCGGGGTGTTTGTCTACGACATGCGCCTTGGCCGGTTCATCCATTTTGACGGTAAAAGCCGTGAAGGAATCGGGATTGACGACTGGGTTGCCGATATTCTCGGCGACCTTGACGGCAACCTGTGGGTGATGGTTCCGAACCAGGGGGTGTTCCGTATCGCCGACAACAAGGTTGATTTTTTCAGCGTTACCGACCACGGCGGGGATAAATCAAAGCTGCCGCAATGCATGACGCTTGTGGGGAGAGACCTGTATATCGGCACCCTTAACCAGGGAGTATTCCGCTATGAT
>Ga0137307_100669_pt1 | contig 41182 bp, 32 predicted proteins | sample NAcewD2O_March_2_FD_97180 | JGI IMG/M metagenome (GOLD analysis project Ga0137307, IMG submission 97180) | Mouse cecal microbial communities from Vienna, Austria - N-Acetylglucosamine amended D2O_March | ecosystem: Host-associated > Mammals > Digestive system > Large intestine > Cecum | place... | reverse complement strand
TGCAAGGGCATTGTATTCCCGTAACAGTTTTCTTGCATGACTTTTAAAATCCAAAAAGATCTGGTCATGACAGTTATATTCTTTTCCTGCCATACATTTTTCCAATTCAGTCATAATGTCACCTCCGTATTTCATAGTAAAAGAAAACCTGTTACAAGGCAAGTAACAGGCTGTTTCCTTATATTCTTTTTGCAAGTGTTTCAATAACAAAAATGACAGGAACCTGTGTTGTTCCATTATACCCCCCGTTAATCCGTTTTGTATTTAAGTTATACGAGAAATTCCAATCTGATAATTTTGCCAGAGTTGACAGTGGGGAATTAGTAATACTTAACACACAGCATTTCTTTTGCTTAAACTGGTTAATTGCTTCAATCAGCCTTTCTGTTTCACCACTTTCTGAAAAAGCGATAACGACTGTATTCTTCCAGCGAAACGAATCTATCGGATAAAACGCATCTTCAAGCCCTACGGCAAAATGCCCCATATTGGAAAAATATCTTGCCCCGTATTTTGCTAATGTTCCCGATGAACCCATTCCGATAAAGATTATCAAATCAGCTTTTTTAAGAACGTCAATTGCAAACAATAATTTTTCCTCAAAGGCACTTGAATTTGCCCTTGTAAAAAAATCAGAAAGTTCCTGCAAATCTTCCATAGGCGGACAGATAACCTGCAACGTAATCTCTTTTTTCAGCGCTTCTTTAAATTCGGAATACCCGTCAAAATTGTTTTTATTGCAAAAGCGCAATATGGTAGACGTAGATACTTGAAGTTCTTTCGCAAGCTCTCTAATGGTCATGTATTGTGTTTTGTCAATATTGGCAACAATATATTTGTAAATACGAATATCCGTTTCGTTGTACTTTTGTATTTCTTCATACGAAAACATATTGTATTTCCTCCGAAGTATTAGATGCCTTGATTATAAACTGATTTTGTATGCTTTACAACTAGGATATATGCGGAAGTGAATGAGAGGGATTCCGTAGCAGTCGGCACTGGTGGTAATGTGTATAACTGGCTGTCTTATGGAATTGTGGGTAACACTGTTTGCAAAAACCATGTGTGTAGTTGGCGCTCTGCGCCCCGGCTCTTAACGCTGTATTGTTCATACCTGAACCTTCTTCAATTAAAATAGTTGTTAGACTATAACAAAAAAAGGACAGCCCCATTTGTTAAAATGAGCTTGTCCTTTAAGGCACAATATTCAGATATCCATATTTATTGCGTATTATTCCGTACTATCAAGTAAAAATTTGATGTACCTTTGATGTACTTTACACCATTTCTTGTACTTTTAAGGAATGAGGAAACTCTTAAAAATCCGTAAACAGCCTCCGCTTTCTCTCAATCATCTCGTCAATTTTCTCTATATAAAGAGCCACATCCTTCACATTATCACACCGCTCAATCCTGCCGTCAGCGTACACCCTTTTCGATACGCTTCCAGCGCCGCAGGCGACTATGGTCTGTTTCTCCTCCATAATCAAAATATTATAAATCCCCGCCTTTCCTTCCGCCGCATACCCTACATTCTCAAAGTTCCCGGCCATATTTTTCTGCCGGTACAGATAGTAAGGCTCCATGCCCATCCGGGACGCGTAGCGGGCGGTCAGATCCATCATCTCCCAGGTGTTTTCCATCGGCATACCCGCATACTGATCCCATAACTGATTCAGCCGGGACGCCCGCTTCAGGGCCAGGGAATGAACCGTCAGGTTGTCCGGACCCAGCTTTAAAAGGGCCTGCATCGTCCGCTCCACATCTGCCGGCAGTTCGCCCGGCAGGCCCAGGATCAGATCCATATTAATATTGTCAAATCCCAGCCTTCTGGCAAGGCGGAAGGCTTCCTCTGTCTGTTCCACCGTATGCCTGCGGCCGATCAGGTCCAGCGTTTCCTGCTTCATAGTCTGGGGATTAATGGAAATCCGATCTACGGGAAAACAGCGCAGAACCTCCAGCTTTTCCTCCGTAATGCTGTCGGGCCGTCCGGCCTCCACAGTCCATTCTTTCAGATCCTCCAGGGAAAAACTGCTTTTAAGTTTCGCCAGCAGCCGCTCCGCCTGCTTTGACGTCAGCGTGGTGGGCGTACCGCCGCCGATATAGACGGCATTCAGCTTCCTGTCCCGAAAGGTTTCGGCCGTATACTCGATTTCCCGGAACAAAGCGTCCAGATACCTGTCCACCTGGTCCGCCCATTTTTCCAGAGGATAAGAAGTAAACGAGCAGTACAGACAGGTGGTCGGACAGAAGGGAATCCCCACATACAGGCTGTACCCCCTGTCATAGTCAATGCTGCGCAGAATCTCCCGCTCCCGCTCGGCAATCCGGATGCTCAGTTCCGTTTTTTCCGGGCTGACATAATATTCCTCCTGCATAAACCGGCGGATTTCTTCTTCCTCTTTCCCATCTTCCAGCATGGCCATGGGAATTTTGACAGGACGGATTCCCGTCAGCGTTCCCCAGGGCAGCTCTTTTCCCGTATCCTGGGCAAGTATGGCATACAGCAGCCGTTTCAGAGCGGACTTGGCCGCTTTTCTGTCCGCGTAATCCACCCGCACCCGTTTTGCCGTTTCTTTTCCGCCTGCGCTTAGAGTGACGGAAATCCCGTCCGGTTCATAAAGAAACCGCAGGCTCCGGTCACAGCCTTCCTCCGTTCCCACCGTAATCGGCTCTCCCGGATAAAAGGCCATCAGAAGCCCGCGGATATCGTATTCAAAATTTTCTTCATTTTCATATAGAATGGCCGTCATCAGAAACCTCTGCTCAAAGGATTATATTTCCGCTCGCTGGCGATGGTCGTTTCCCTTTCATGGCCCGGATAGACAGCCGTCTCCTCCGGCAGCGGCAGCAGCTTTTCACAGATGGACCTGGCGATCTCGGCGCCGCTTGCCGTGGGCAGATCTACCCTGCCGTAAGAACCCCGGAACAGGGTATCCCCGCTGAACAGAACCCCTTCCGCCTCCAGATAATAAGAAACGCCTCCGGCCGTATGTCCCGGCGTATGGACAGCCTGAATTTCAAAGCCTGCCAGCTCAAATTTCTCTCCGTCCTTTACAAGACGCTCCGCCTCCAGGCTCAGTGCCCTTCCCGCCCAGGGCGCGGAAAGGTTCATCTGTGTATCCTTTAACAGCTTTTCCTCCGCCTCGTGGGCGTAAACCGGCGCGCCGAACTCCGCTTTCAGCTCCGGCACCGCCATTATATGGTCAAAATGCCCGTGGGTCAGCAAAATCCCTTTTACGTTCAGCTTCTCCTCCCGCACCGTCTGCGAAATCCGTCTGGCATCGTCCCCCGGATCCACAATAAAAGCTTCTCTGGTGTCCTCATTGTATCCGATATAACAGTTGGTCATCACCATGCCCACCGTCATCCGTATCAGTTTAAAATTGCTCATATACACTCCCGATTATATGTTTGTATTCCCTGACCGCTCAATATCAATCACGCTTTCCACCTTCATCAGTCTGGCAATCAACTGGTTCAGTTCCTCTACGCCTCTGGTGTCAAAGGTCATGGTGATCGTAGCCATTCCCTGCTTGCTGGTGCGCACATTTACGGAAGTGATATCAATCTTGCGCTCCGTAAAGATTTTAGACACATCTACAAAAATGCCGATTCTGTTATTGGCATAGATCACAATCTCCGCCGTAAACAGCTCCGAGCCGGAACCGGCCTCGGGCTCCTCCCACTCCGCATCAATCAGCCTGGCCCGGTCTATCTCCGGCAGATTCAATATATTGATACAGTCGGTTCTGTGGATGGAAATGCCTCTGCCTCTGGTTACAAAGCCGACGATCTCATCTCCCGGTACGGGGCTGCAGCATCTGGAACAGCGGACAGACAGATCGTGAAGCCCTTTTACCACGATTCCCGTACGGGTTTTTCCCGCTTTTTCCGCCGCCGCGGAAACGGTGACATGAGAGGAGGAGGAACCGGATGCGTCCAGAGTTTCCAGCACATCCTCATCGGTCAGCTTCACATTCTTCTTATTATACTCTTCCTGGAGCTTATTGATTACCTGACCTTCTTTTAAGCCGCCGTGACCGATGGCCGCCAGCACCGCATCCCAGTTGCGGAAGCCGTATTTGCGCATCACTTTTTCAATCAGCTCCGGCTGGGCAATCTCAGAGAAATTAATGCTCTTGGACTTACAGTATTTGTCGATCAGCTCTTTTCCCTTTATAATATTGTCTTCTTTAAACTCAGACTTAAACCACTGATTGATCTTATTTCTGGCCTGGGTGCTCTTAACGCTTTTCAGCCAGTCCCGGCTGGGACCTTTGGAGTTCTGAGAGGTGATAATCTCCACCCGGTCTCCGGTCTGCAGCTGGTACTCGATGGGCACCAGCTTTCCGTTTACCCTGGCGCCCACCATTTTATTTCCCACCGCACTGTGAATGCTGTAGGCAAAGTCCACGGTGGTGGCCCCGATTGGCAGCGTCTTCACATCTCCTGTGGGCGTAAAACAATACACGCTGTCGGAAAACATATCCAGATCGTTTTTAATGGAGTTCATAAACTCCTGATTATCCGACATATCCCGCTGCCACTCCAGGATCTGGCGCAGCCAGCTCAGCTTCTCCGCCTCGCTCTCCGAAATGTTCTTGCCGGATACACCTTCCTTATATTTCCAGTGTGCGGCGATGCCGTACTCCGCAGTACGGTGCATCTCCTTCGTCCGGATCTGAATCTCAAAGGGCTGCCCGGCGCTGCCGATCAGCGTGGTATGCAGCGACTGGTACATATTAGGTTTGGGCATGGCGATATAGTCTTTAAACCGCCCCGGTATCGGCGTATACATCTCATGAATTACGCCCAGTGCCGCATAGCAGTCTTTTACCGAATCCACGATAATCCGCACCGCAAACAGATCATAGATCTGATCCAGCGTTTTATCCTGATTCACCATCTTCCTGTAGATGCTGAAAAAGTGCTTCACCCGGCCAGACACCTCCGCCTTGACAGACGCTGCCTGCATATGGGCGCTGACCTCATCCACAATCTCCTGGACAAACTGTTCCCTGGCCTCTTTTTTCTGGTTGACATTCTCCACCAGCTCCTGATATTTCTCAGGCTGCAAATATCGTAAGGCCAGATCGTCCAGCTCAAATTTCACTTTGGAGATGCCAAGCCGCTGGGCGATGGGCGCATAGATATCCATCGTCTCCCTGGCCTTCTCCCGCTGCTTCTCCGGCCGCATAAACTGTAATGTCCGCATATTATGAAGGCGGTCGGCCAGCTTGATGAGAATCACCCGGATGTCCTTTGCCATGGCCAGAAACATTTTGCGCAGATTTTCCGCCTGAATCTCCACCTTATCGGCGGACCAGGATAACTGGGTCAGCTTGGTTACGCCGTCCACCAGCGCCGCCACTTCTTCCCCGAACATATTCTTCATATCGGTGGAAGTGATCTCCGTATCCTCTACCACATCATGAAGAATGCCTGACACAATACTCTCTTTATCCAGCTGCAGTTCCGCCAGAATGATGGCCACGCAAAGGGGATGGATAATATAAGGCTCCCCGGATTTACGTAACTGGCCGTTATGGGCCTCGCCGGCCACCTTGTATGCTTTTTCTACCATACTGATATCATCGGAAGGATGATATCTGTGGATCCGCTCGATCAGCTCATGAAACAACTGATCCGGACTGGAACAGTCCTCCGGCACCTCAATCGGCTCCACGGTTCCTCTTAAACCAACCTCGTTTTTTTCAGAAATCCCATAATCCGGCATGCTCTCACATTCCTCCTCGCTGTCTGCCGCAGTGTGAACGATTAAAATATGCTACCTATTATAGATAGCTTTGACAAAAAAATCAAACATTTTTCACCATATTACAATAAGGGGAGCGCCGCGCAGTCCGACCTGCACAGTACTCCCCATAAGGAACTGACAGCCGATATGTCCGGCAGACCTTTTGCGGCTACCGCACCAGTCCCTTAAAGATCTCAAACTGGTCCTCCGCAATATCCTTGCGCATCGCCAGCGCCTCATCAATATCAAAATCCACGTATGCGCCGCGCTTATAAGCCACGATCCGCTTGCTCCGGCCTTCTAACAGCAGCTCCACTGCCTTCGCTCCCATAATAGACGCATAAACCCTGTCCTTGCAGGTAGGCGTTCCGCCCCGCTGCATATGTCCGAGGATCGTCGCCCTGGTCTCAATGCCGGTGGCTGCCTCAATCCGCTTCGCCATACTGGTGGAATGGCCGATTCCCTCCGCGTTGACAATGATATGATGCTTCTTGCCCCGCTTCCGGTTTACGATAATCCGGTCGATCAGTTTCTGCTCGTCATTGTCATACCGCTCCGGCAGCAGAATATCCTCGGCGCCGTTGGCAATGCCGCACCACAGCGCGATATAGCCTGCGTTCCGCCCCATTACCTCGATGATGCTGCACCGCTCATGAGAAGTGGAGGTATCCCGCACTTTGTCGATGGCTTCCATAGCCGTATTCACGGCCGTATCAAAACCGATGGTGTAATCCGAACAGGCGATGTCCAGATCAATGGTGCCCGGAATGCCCACCGTATTGATCCCAAGCGCCGCCAGCGCCTGGGCGCCTCTGAAAGAACCGTCGCCGCCGATCACCACCAGGCTGTCAATGCCGTGCTTCCGGCAGATCTCCGCCCCTTTCTGCTGTCCTTCTTCTGTCAGGAACTCCAGGCAGCGGGCCGTATATAAAATCGTGCCGCCCCGATGAATGGTATCGGCCACGGTCAGCCCGTCCATATCTATGATTTCTTCCTTTAAAAGACCGGCATATCCTCTCTTAATGCCTTTTACATTCAATCCATAATGAATCGCGGTCCTGACTACGGCCCGTATGGCCGCATTCATCCCCGGCGCGTCCCCGCCGCTGGTTAATACCCCGATTGTCTTAATCTGATTTCCCATACTCCATGACCTCCAAATCCGTTCGTTGGCCCTATCCCTGCTGATCTCTATTATTTCTTATTTTAATGCATTTTCCATAGATTTTCAATTGACTTTTCTACAACTTTCACATTACTTTGGCCATACTTTTTTTGCAATTCTGCTAAAGTTTCCTCATCAATCATCACATTTCGGGAAGGAGGCAGACGTTTTACCCCCCGCTCCCTGGCCAAATAGATGACCACCCGGCTGTCTCCGTCCGAGGAAGACAGCATCTGAAACAGCCCTTCCTCCGCATCCGCATAAGCCGCCTTATCCGCAAACTGAATCCAGACCTCCCTGGGAATCTCGTCAAAAGGAATCAGTTTTTCACAGATCAGCTTCGCCTGATTCTCCCCGTCCGAGTTTACCCGTCCCCTGACAAATACTTTTCGGTCTGTCTCAAGCATGGGCCGGTAGATTTCATAATTCTGGGGAAATACGATCACTTCCACCGAGCCGGTCAGATCCTCCACCGTAAAAAAGGCCATCATCTGATTCTTTTTCGTCGCCTTTACCGACCTGGCCGAAATCATGCCGCCGATGGTGACATAAGAGCCGTCTCTGACCTTCGTCTGGCCGGTTTCCTCATCCAGATAAAAATCCGTAGTGATGGCCGTCACATTTTTTCTCCACAGCTCCTCGCAGGCCTCCATGGGATGTCCGCTGATATAAATGCCGAGCACTTCCTTTTCAAAAGCCAGCAGAATATCTTTTTCATATTCTTCCACATGGGGGAAAGGTGTATCGAACTGGGCCGCCGCCTCCGGTTCAATCAGATCAAACAGGCTGATCTGCCCGGCAATCTCGGTTTTTTCTTCCTTATTTTTCCGCTCCATCAGCTCCGCATATACCATCAGCTTCTGCTTCCGGTTTCCCGGTATCGAATCCAAGGCACCGGATTTAATCAGATTTTCCACAATCCGTTTGTTCAGCTCCTTATTATCCATCCGGTATATAAAATCTTTCAGGCTGGTGAAAGGTCCGTGCGCCTGCCGTTCTTCCACCAGTTTCTCAATCACGTTTTTTCCCACGCTCTTAATGGCGGAAAGACCGTAGCGGATTCCGCCGGCGGACACGGAAAAAACACTCTCCCCCTCATTGATATCGGGCGGCAGGATTTCGATTCCCATCTGGCGGCAGGTCAGCACATATTCCGACACTTTCGCGGAAAAGTCGATCACGGAAGTCATCAGCGCCGCCATAAATTCCACCGGATAATAATATTTCAGATAGGCGGTCTGATAGGCCACCACCGCATAGGCCGCCGCATGAGACTTATTAAAGGCATATTTGGCGAAATCGATCATTTCTTCATAAATCGTATTAGCAGTTTTCTCCGGAATTCCCCTGTTTATACAGCCCTCCACGCCTTCTTCGGCATTGCCGTAGACAAAATTCTGCCGTTCTTTTTCCATCACGCTGACTTTTTTCTTCGACATGGCCCGGCGCACCAGATCGCTGCGGCCCAAGGAATAGCCGCCCAGATCCCGCACGATCTGCATCACCTGCTCCTGGTAGACAATACAGCCGTAGGTGGGTTCCAGAATCGGGCGCAGCGCCTCGCAGTGGTAGGTAATGCTTGCCGGATCATTTTTCCCTTTCAGATATTTGGGAATAAAATCCATCGGCCCCGGACGATACAGGGAAATGCCGGCGATGATATCTTCCAGGCTCCGGGGTTTCAGTTCTTTGATAAAGTTTTTCATGCCGGCGCTTTCAAGCTGGAACACACCGTCATTTTTCCCGGTTCCCAGAGAATTCAGCACATCCCTGTCATTGTAGTCGATCTTCTCCATGGAAACTTCCCGGCCGTTCCGGCTGGCCAGCCGCTGCGCGTTCTGAATCACCGTAAGGGTCCGAAGCCCCAGAAAGTCCATTTTTAAAAGCCCCAGCTCCTCCAGCGTGGTCATCGTAAACTGGGTGGTGGCGGAACCGTCCGTTCCTCTTGACAGAGGCACATACTCGTCGATGGGCGCCTGGCTGATTACCACGCCCGCCGCATGCATGGACGTGTGGCGGGGCAGCCCTTCCAGACGCTTTGACATGTCGATCAGTGTTTTCACCTTCTCGTCCGTCTCATACAGCTTCCGAAGCTCCGGATTCACTTTCAGCGCCCTGTCTATCGTAATGTTCAGCTCCTGGGGAATCATCTTGGCAATGGTATCACAGACGGCATAGGGATAATCCAGCGCCCGCCCCACATCTCTGACCACGCCTTTTGCCGCCATCGTACCGAAAGTGACGATCTGCACCACCCGGTCCTTTCCGTACTTTTGCACCACATAGTCGATCACTTCCTGGCGGCGCTCAAAGCAAAAGTCCACGTCGATATCCGGCATGGACACCCGCTCCGGATTCAGGAAACGCTCGAACAGAAGCTGGTATTTAATCGGATCGATATCCGTAATCTCCAGGCAGTAGGAAACCACGCTGCCGGCCGCCGACCCCCGGCCCGGTCCCACCATAATATCATGTTCCCTGGCATAATGGATAAAATCCCAGACGATCAGAAAATAATCCACATACCCCATAGACCGAATCACATCCAGCTCATAGACAAGCCGCTCCATAACGGTTCCGTCGTCTTCCGGATAACGCTTCGCAAATCCCTCCCGGCACAACTGATTTAAGTACTCCCAGGCGGTCAGTCCGGCCGGCACATCGAATTTCGGCAGTTTCGTGACGCCAAACTCGATTTCCACATTACACCGTTTTGCTATTTTATGGGTGTTTTCGATTGCCTCAGGGGCATAGGGAAACAGCGCTGCCATTTCTTCCTCAGATTTACAGTAATACTGTCCCCCTTCGTAGCGCATCCGGTCCTGATCCGACACCTTTTTCGCCGTCTGGATACAGAGCAGAATGTCATGAGCAGCCTCATCCTCGGCAAACGTATAGTGGATATCATTGGTGGCCACCAGATCAATCCCCAGGTCCTCATGCAGCCTCATCAGACTGGCATTCACCATCTTCTGCTGGGGAATCCCATGGTCCTGCAGTTCCAGAAAGAAATTGTCCGCTCCGAAAATCCCTCTGTATTTTTCCGCCGCGGCCCTGGCCTCCTCATACATTCCCCGGACCAGAAATCTGGGAATTTCCCCGGCCAGACAGGCGCTCAGGGCGATTATGCCTTCATGGTATTGTTTCAGCGTCTCATCGTCCACCCTGGGTTTATAATAAAATCCTTCCGTAAACCCTTTGGATACAATTTTCATCAAATTGTGATAGCCCGTATCATTTTCAGCCAGCAGCACCATATGGTAATAGCGGTCTTCCCCGGAAACATTCTCCCTGTCAAACCGGGACCCGGGCGCCACATAGACCTCACAGCCGATAATCGGCTTAATTCCCGCATCTTTACAGGAACGGTAAAAGTCGATCACGCCGTACATCACGCCATGGTCCGTAATCGCCAGACTGTCCATTCCCAGCGCCTTCGCCTGGGCCGGCAGCTCCGAAATCTTGCTGGAACCGTCCAGCAGGCTGTATTCCGTATGCACATGCAGATGTGTAAAAGACATTTTTTCCTCCTGTGTAATAAATAAGAACAAGAAAAAGAAAAAGGGTACTGCCTCCGGCCATCACTCCGTCGGCAATACCCACCAGAATCCTGAAACTTTTTGATTCTTCAATTCTGTCCGTCAGTCTGCGCTTAAATACGCTTCTATTTTCTCTATGGCTGCGGACTCGTCGTCCCCGTCTATTGATACCTGAACCTGTGCTCCCGGCCCCAGATCCAGCGTCATCATACCCATAATGCTTTTTGCGTTTACCTTTTTATTTCCGGTACCAACATAGATTGAACTCTCAAATTGGCTTGCAATCTGCACGAACAGCGCTACCGGCCGTGCATCAAGTCCCGCCGGATTGCCAAGTTTGATTGTCTTTGTTACCATATTGCTCCTCCTCATTTCCTCTAATGCTGTCGGCTATTACTTTTAATTTTCGAAGCCTGTGGTTCACTCCGGACTTGCCTACCGGCGGGCTTAAGAGGTCGCCCAATTCCTTTAAGGTGGCATCGGGATGTTCCAGTCGCACCAGCGCGGTCTGTTCCAGATCCTCCGGCAGCTTTTCCAGTCCGATTTTGTTTCTTATGAGTTTTATATCATTGATCTGCCCTACGGCAGCCGATACCGTTTTGTTAATATTCGCGGTTTCGCAGTTGACCTGCCGGTTGACTGAACCGCTGATCTCCTTTAAAATACGCACATTCTCCAGTTCCATCAGAGAAATGTGGGCCTCCATCACATTAAGGATGTCCACAATCTGGCGTCCTTCTTTGATATACAGCACAAAGTATTTTTTTCTGGCCACGATTTTCGCGTCGATGCCGAACACACCGAGCATCTCCTGCAGAGCAAGGGCCTTCTTTTCTTTTGTAAATACGATTTCCAGATGATAGGACTTCTTCGGATCCGTAACGGAACCCGCCGTAAGGAAAGCCCCCCGGATAAAAGCCCGCTTACAGCAGGAGCTCTGCACCAGCAGGCCGTTCACCAGAAAATCCTGCTCGCCTATATATCCCCGCATACGCTCCAGCTTCAGCGCCTCCGTAACCCGCAGCACTTCCTGTTCATCCTGAACCGCCAGCGTATAAATACGGCTTTTTTTCAGATATGCGTTGCGGCGAACCGATACATCCGCTATTATACTAAATGTTTTTCGCATTAATGTAAAGTACTTTTTTGCAACGGAAATATTTTCCGTATGGACAATTACCATTTTCTTCCGATGAAGCTGTGTGATCCTGCCGCACAGACTGATTATGGCGGCAATCTCCGCAATCTGGCAATGTCTGGCCGTCCCCGCATGGGACACCAGTTCTTCCTTCACCCGGCTGGAAAAAGACATTTCCTCACCTCAAAATTCTCCAAGGAGCCTGACTTCCATTGTAAGCTCGACCTGAAACTGTTTATATACCCGTTCCTGAACCATACGGCAAAGGGTATAAATTTCCGCTGCCGAGGCATTTCCTCTGTTAATTACAAACCCGCAGTGCTTTTCCGACACCTGGGCATCGCCCACGGACAGACCCTTCAATCCGGCCTGCTCGATCAACTGTCCCGCAAAATATCCTGCGGGGCGCTTAAAGGTGCTGCCTGCGCTGCCATATTCCAATGGCTGTTTCTCTCTGCGCTTCCGGTTCAGTTCTTCCATTTCCAGAAGCAGCCGCTTTCCGTCATCCGGCGTCAGGGAAAGGACCGCCTCCAGGGCAATCAGACCGCTTTCCTTCAAAACACTGGTGCGGTAACCAAATTTCATCTGCTCTTTTGTCAGCGTCCGAATCTGTCCTTCACCGTCCAGAACCCGCACCGACTTTACCGCCTGACTCAGCTCTCCGCCGTAGGCGCCCGCATTCATCATCAGGCCGCCGCCCAGCGTTCCAGGAATTCCCGACGCAAAGGCCAGTCCGGCCAGATCCCGCAAAGCTGCCTGCCGGGACAGTCTGGACAGCATCACTCCGGCCTGCGCCCTGATCTCGCAGCCCTCCGTGCTCATCCCGGCATACTGCCGTCCCAGCTTGATAATCAGGCCGTCATAGCCCCGGTCACTGACCAGAAGATTGCTGCCGTTGCCGATTACGAACCAGGGCAGGCCGATACGGCGGCACCGGGCCGTCAGCAGCGCAATTTCCTCCTCATTTTCCGGCATCACCATAAAACGGGCGGGGCCTCCCGCACGGAATGTGGTGTGACAGCGCATGGGTTCGTGAAACCGGATACGCGCCGCCGGAAAATGTTCTTTCAGCCATCTGTCAAATTCTGTTTTCTGATCCTCCATTAAATAATATCCACCGAACCTTTTCTCAGATTCTCCTGTACCCGGTTGTACAGTTCCTTAGCCGCATTGTAGCCCATCTTTTTCTGACGGTGATTGATGGCGGCGGCTTCCACGATTACGGCCAGATTCCGGCCGGGACGGATGGGGATGGAATGACAGACCACTTTGATATCCAGATATTCCGTATACTGGTCTTCCAGCCCCAGACGGTCGTATTCCTTCTCCCTGTCCCAGTCCTCCAGCTTAATCACCATTCCTATGGACTGGGTGTCCTTTACGCTGCCGACGCCAAACAACGCCTTCACGTCAATAATACCTATGCCGCGAAGTTCAATAAAATGCCTGGTAATGTCCGGCGCGCCTCCCACCAGTGTCATATCGCTGACCTTTCTGATCTCCACCACGTCGTCGCTGACCAGACGGTGTCCTCTTTTAATCAGCTCCAGAGCTGCCTCGCTTTTTCCGATGCCGCTCTCGCCGATAATCAGAACGCCCTCTCCGTATACGTCCACCAAAACGCCATGGATACTGATCGTAGGTGCCAACTGCACTTTCAGCCAGCGGATCACCTCGGCCATTAAATCCGTCGTGGTTTTGTCCGTACCCAGAATCGGCACGCCGTATCTGTCGGCAATCTCCAGCATTTTGTCCTCAGGCTCAAAGTTCCGGCACATAATCAGACAGGGGATTTTCTTATTCAGAAGGTTTTCATAACATGCATAGCGCGCCTCCCGGGAAAGCTGCATCAGATATTCCTGCTCCACAAAGCCGATAATCTGCACCCTTTCATTGTCAAAATGATCATAATACCCGGTCAACTGCAAAGCCGGACGATTGATATCCGGATGCCGGAGAATAATGTCGTCCGTGTTGACCGTGGGCAAAAAACTCTTCAAATTCATCTTTTCTATGAGAGTGGATACTCTTACACCTGCCATAGTATGATACCTGACCTTCCATAATATATATTTTATGAATATTGACTAAACTTATACTTCGGCGAATAAAGCCCGGCCGCCTTGTCAGAGGCATGTGTGACGGGGATTTTCCGCGTATATTTTCTTAAATTTTACCATAGATTCACGGGAACCGCAAGTAATGGATACTGCCGGCAAAGGAAACCGCTCCTTGGCAGGATTGAGGATTGACATGGCATCTCCTCTCTATTACAATAAACATAATGATTACAGTTTTATACATAGTACAAAAGGCTGCCGCTTTCGCAGTCTTGAATATATGGAGGGGAAATTTTATGTACCATTGTAATCTGCAATTTTATTTTATCGGAAGCTGCCATAACGCATTTGAAATTTTCCGGGGGATCGCTCCGCTGGAACACTTTTCTCATATATTTGCACACAGTCTGAAACCGGAAGCGGCGCCGCTGGCCGCGGCCGATCTGATCCTGGCGGAACTGTCTGTCTGTGACGATGCCGGCGCTCTGGGCGCACTGACCGAGCATAAAAAGGAGGGCGCCGACCTGATTCTTCTGGCGGACCGGACACAGCCTCTGCCGCCGGAACTTTTTGCGCTGGATATCCGCGATATCTGGCTTCTGCCCGCAGCGACGGAGGAATTGTGCTTTCATTTTCAGCAGTGGCAGCGGGGCTGCAAACAGCAAAAAGACTTCTGGGAAACCCGTCACTACCTGGAAGCCACCATTAACAGCGTTCCGAACCTGGTCTGGTACAAAGACAAAACAGGCGTCCATGAAAAAGTAAATGACAGTTTCTGTAAAACCGTAGGCAAAACCAAACAGCAGGTAGAAGGACAGCACCACGCTTATATCTGGGACGTAGCGGAGGATGACCCCGCCTGCATTGAGTCTGAGCGCATCGTTATGGAGTCCCGGCAGACCTGCATATCGGAGGAAACGGTTCTCACCGGCGACGGCACACGTCTGCTCACTACATATAAATCTCCTCTGTATGATCTGGACGGCAGCGTTATGGGAACTGTAGGTGTCGCCATTGATATCACCCAGGAACGCCTGTACGAACAGGAACTGATTAACAATAACCGAACGCTGGAAACCATTTTCACCTCACTGGACTGCGGCATTATGTGCCACAGCACGGACGGTTCCCGTATCATAAGCGTCAACCGGGCCGCACTGGAGATCCTGGGGTATCAGTCCGAAGCCGAACTGAAAGCGGACGGTTTCCACCTGATCGCGGCTTCCGTTCTGGACGAAGACAAGGCAAAGCTGCGGGAAAGCATCCTGTCCCTGCAGAGCGAGGAAGACAGCATCAACGTAGAATACCGGGTTCGCCATCAAAGCGGCAGACTCATCTATGTCATGGGAAATATCAAGCTGATTCGAAAGGACGGACAGCTTTTTTATCAGCGGTTCCTTTTAGATATCACCACGCAGAAACAGCAGGAACAGGAAAAGGAAATGTACGTCGAGCGAAAGCAGCGTGATCTGATTCAGGCTCTGACGATTGATTATAATCTGGTCTGTTTCTTCGACCTGAACACCGGTATGGGCAACACACTCCGGGTTCACGAATGCCCTTATAATATTCTGAACACGGTTTTTTCCGGCGATCTCCTTCTGCACGACAACATGGAGCGCTATATATCCGCCTGTGTCCATGAGGACGACCAGGAAACCATCCGCGAAACCATGTCCCGGGAACGGCTGTTAAAAGAGCTTTCGGAAAGTCCTTCTTTTTATGTCAATTACCGGGCCCGCTGCGGTAAGGAAGTCCGGTATTTCCAGATGAAGGCCGTGCGGACCGGAGCCTGGGAGGATGTGTACGGCGTTGTGCTGGGCTTCCGCAGCGTAGATGCGGAAACCCGTGCGGAAATGGAAAAGAAAGTTCAGCTTGAGGATGCGCTTTCCCAGGCTAACCGGGCCAACAAAGCCAAAAGTACTTTTCTCTCCAATATGTCCCATGACATCCGCACGCCCATGAACGCAATTATCGGGTTTACGGCCCTGGCAGCCACCCATATTGACCAGAAAGAGCAGGTGGCGGAGTACCTGAAAAAGATTACCACCTCCAGCAACCATCTTTTAGGACTGATTAACGACGTACTGGATATGAGCCGCATTGAGAACGGCAAACTGAGCCTGGAAGAAAAATCCTGCCGTCTGCCGGACATTCTCCATAACCTGCGCAATATCGTACAGGCCGATATCCACGCAAAACGGCTGGAGCTTTACATGGATGCGGCGGAGGTGCGGAATGAAGGGATTATCTGCGACCGGCTGCGGCTGAACCAGGTACTGTTGAATTTACTGGACAATGCCATCAAATACACCCCGGCAGGCGGCATTATCAGCCTGCGCGTGGTGGAAAAAACCAGCGCCCCGGCAGGCTGGGGAAGCTATGAATTCCATATCAAAGATACCGGCATCGGTATGAATGAAAAATTTGTCGCCCACATTTTTGAGCCTTTTGAGCGGGAACGGAACTCCACCGCCAGCGGAATCCAGGGTACCGGTCTTGGCATGGCCATTACCAAAAACATTGTGGATATGATGAATGGCTCCATTGAAGTGCAGAGCAAACAGGGTGAAGGCACCGAGGTCATCATCTCCGTTTCTTTCAGGCTCAGCTCCGATGCGGTGGAACTTACGGCCATTCCGGAACTGAAAAACTGCCGCGCACTGGTGATCGACGATGATTTCGACACCTGCGACAGTGTAACCAGTATGCTTTTGCAGATCGGAATGCGGGCAGAGTGGACCATGTACGGCAAAGAAGCCGTCCTGCGGACCCATCAGGCCATCCTGCGCAACGATCTCTACAGCGTATATATTATCGACTGGATGCTGCCGGACATGAACGGTGTGGAAGTAACCCGTCAGATCCGAAGGGAATGCGGAGCGGACACTCCTATTATTATCCTGACCGCCTATGACTGGGCGGACATCGAGGAGGAGGCAAAAGAAGCAGGCGTCACGGCCTTTTGCAGCAAACCGCTGTTTATGTCGGAGCTGCACAACTGCCTGCGCTCCATGGTGGAAACTGACAAGGAGACGGCTGAGGAAACGGAGGGCGAAACGTCCCGTACGGGACGGATTCTCCTGACGGAAGACAATGAACTGAATCAGGAGATCGCCCAGGTCATTTTAGAAGAAGCCGGTTTTACCGTGGAGATTGCGGATAACGGACAAATGGCCGTGGATATGGTACGGAATTCCAAGCCAGGCTGGTATCAGGTGATCCTGATGGATATCCAGATGCCGGTGATGAACGGCTATGACGCCGCCCGGTCCATCAGGAAGCTGGCGGACCCGAAACTGGCCTCCATCCCCATCCTGGCCATGACGGCAAATGCCTTTGACGAAGACAAACAGAAAGCTTTACAGGCCGGCATGAACGGACATATTGCAAAGCCGGTGGATATTGATAAGCTTTTGAAGACGCTGGATACGGTGCTGGGGTAAAAAATTATCTCTTAGAATTATCTCGATTTTAAATGTTGACATTTTTCATGGATACGGGTAGAATAGAGAGGTATTTTCAAACCGGTCTTCGTAGCTCAGCAGGATAGAGCACTCGCCTCCTAAGCGAGGGGTCGGAGGTTCGAATCCTCTCGGGGACGTAAAAATGCCGTAACTTTTAGGAGTTGCGGCGTTTTTGTTTCTCCAATCACGCAAACAGAAAGTGGATGGGGCAGGATTTGAACCCAATACTTCCGGCTTGAAAAGCCGGTGTCCTGACTATTCATTTCTTCTATAATCATGCGCCGATCTGTGTCTGCACTGCCGTATCAACAACCAGAATATCATCCAGTCGTACCTGCAGGACCGCCGCCAGCACTACCAGATTATCTATGGTGGGCAAAGCCGCCCCCTGCTGCCACTTGTATATGGCCTGTGGCGTGGCAAAACCAAAAACATCCTGCAAATCCCTGACTGACAGCCCTGCCTGCTTCCGCAGTCTGCTGATATTCTGTCCTGTTCCTATCATATCTATGGTGGGCAGATTCACCATGTCCTTCACCTCCTGTTATCAAAATTCAATATCCAGGCGGTCATGCTCCATACGAGATTCGAACCCATGGCCCCTCGATTAAAAGTCGAGTGCTCTCCCATCTGAGCTAATGGAGCATAAAAAATACCGCCTACCTCATACAAGATAAGCGGTACATCAATCCATGTTCTGCTTCCGGCAAACCTTTTACGGCTATCCCTCCCGGATCTCACACAGTTTTTCGCCTTTTCCTTACCTTACATGAGCGCATCTTAACCAGACTCTGTTCTTTTTCTTTACTGAACAGTGCCTCATAACGTTTGCCATAAAGATAACACGCGAAATCATTCGCGGCGAAAGTAACTGTTGCCATGATCCTTTCCTTTCCGGGCTCATGCAGTCCTTTTTGTTCTTAACTGTAATTACTATAACACCAATTTGCGGATTTGTCATTATACTTCTAATATAAAAGGGGACATTTTATCATAATTTAGCGTCTGGGGGGCTGCCTATGTTTCATGATATGGCTTTCGGTATCGGGTGCTTTCGGCTCTCCTGGCTGTTTTTGTTTTCCGCTCTGTTGATGATACCATTATATATATTCACGTGAATATATTTGTGTGTTTTATAAATTTACGTGAATAGGCTTTTCTGTTATAATAATCTGCGACCCCAATAAACTGACAGACCAGGACTGCTCCGGAGCATCTGATAAGGAATAACTCTCCCAAAAATTGGGGTCAATGCCATCCTGATCCGGGACGCTCTGCCCCGTCATTCCGACTGGCGGCGGGGATTTACCTAATTACTTAGGCCGTCACTATTGCAGTAGTGGCGGCTATTTCTTTCCCATAAAAATCTGACACAGCAGGCTGATAAGGGATACAATCCGCGCCGCCGTCATGGGGAAACAATGGGCGGCAGAAAAAGTGCCGGAAGGTATAAACTTTATTTTCCTGTCACACGAAAGCAAATGCGCCGTCTAATTAATATACGGAGAAAATTCTGCCGGGAAGTGCTGCAGAGTTTGTTTCCGGGGGGCGGCGCATCCCCTACAGGCTCTCCGTAAAAAATATAATCAGCACTTCAGAAAAGAGGAGTCATGAATCAGTCCACCAATGAAGAACTGCAGGATCTGATCAAAAAAGCTACCGCAGGAGACAAAACGTCTTTAGAAACCGTAATGCGCAGTGTGCAGGATCTGGTATTTAACCTGTCCCTGCGTATGCTGGGAACTTTCCCGGACGCGGAAGATGCCTCCCAGGACATTCTTCTAAAAGTCATAACACATCTGTCATCTTTTAAAGGAAAAAGCTCTTTCTCCACCTGGGTATTCCGTATTGCGGTCAACCATCTGAAAGACTATAAAAAGCATATGTTCGCTCAATACCCTTTAAGCTTCGAATTCTATGGAGATGACATCCAAAATGCCCGGACAGAAAATATTCCGGATATGACCCAGAATGTGGAGCAGGCGATTCTTGCGGAGGAATTAAAACTGTCCTGTACCAATGTGATGCTGCAATGTCTGGACACCGAGAGCAGATGCATTTTCATTCTGGGAACCATGTTTCAGGTGGACAGCCGGATTGCCGGGGATATTCTGGGAATCACCCCGGAGGCCTACCGGAAACGCCTGTCAAGAGTGCGCAAAAAGATGGCAGAGTTCCTGACAGAATACTGCGGCGAATACGGGAACGGAAAATGCCGCTGTGCGGACCGAGTGAACTATGCCATAAAAAGCCGTCGGATAACTCCCTCTCAGCTTTGCTTTCAGACTGCGGCACCGGCCAGTATAACGCTGGATGTGAAAAAGGCCATGGAAGAAATTGACGATCTGGCACAGCAGTTTTCTTTTTGTAAAACATATCAGTCGCCGGAAAGCCTGACTTTTAAACTGGTAAGAGATACCCGTTTCAGTCATGACAAGTCGCCTTATAATCCGGCATTTCGGACCCATATCGGCCCGGAAGGGAAACTGCCGGTGCCGGTCGGATACTATCTGATGATCAAACCGGGCGGACAGTCCTTTCTGGGCGGAGGACTGTTTGCGGATATGTTTAAAGATGCCACCGCCATGATTCGGACCTATATCGCGGCGAATGGCGAAGAATGGGAAAAGATTCTTCACGCCCCGGCGTTTCAGAAAGTGTTTACCATACAGGGAACGGCACTGAAAAATGTACCTGCCGGTTATGACAAATCGCATCCCCAGGCGGAATTTTTAAAATTTAAAAGCTGGTATCTGGAATATCCGGTCAGCGATGATATCATTGCCGACGGGGAACTGTTTCTGACAGAGGCAGTAAGGCTGTTCCGGATCATGAAACCCTTCAATGATTTTTTAAACCGGGCGCTGGAAGGCTTTCAGATGCCTGTAAGATAAAAGGTTGTAAATGGCGAGGAAGCGTTTTGCGCTTCCTCTAAAAGTTTCACAGGTTACTGTACCGACCGCGGGATGCTTTCCTGACACTGCGGAATAATCAGCAGCACATGAAGCACAAATACGTTTCCCTGTGTTTTCACACTCATTGCACCGTTATATTTTTCCGCTACCGTTTTTATATTCGACAGACCCGTTCCTCTTTTGAATCCGTCCTTTCCCTGATAACTGTTTTCAATCTCTATCATAAGGAAATCGCCCTGTATACGCCCTGATATGCGGATATATCTTTGTGCACCGGCATCCGTCGTCCTGCATGCATGAATTGCATTGTCCAGCCCATTTGACAGGATAATACAGAGATCAATATCCCGCAGGCCGCAGGGATATGGCAAAAGAAGGGAACAGCAGACATCAATCCCCATACTTTTTGCAATGCCCAGCTTATTTCCCATCAGAATATCCACTACCGGGTTGTTGGTACCGCAGGGGAATAGCAATTCTCCTGCAATATTTTCCATATCTCCGATGTAATGAATTGCCTCTTCCGTTTTTCCGCCCTGCAAAAGCTCTTTAACCACTGTAATATGGTTTTTAATATCATGACGGAAGGATTTTGTTTTCTCATAATGGGACTTTGCCTCCTCCACATACTGATTCAGCGAACGCTCTTTCTGCTCTAACAGGGATAATTCCGTGCTGAGGCGGAAACTTAACAGCAGCTTCTTATAAGCGAACAGAATGCAGAACAGGCTGGCCATTCCAAGAAGCTGCATCACAAACATCTGATAATGATTGGGATACGGACAGGTCTCCGTACCGCCGGCATCTGTGACCACCATACCATATATAAAAGAATTAATATATTCATCCATAATAAAGATCATCAGAATCGGTACGAAAACCGGCAGCATATATTGTTTTTCCAGAGTTCCATAATGGAAGGAGGATATTTCCCCGGAAAAATACCGCCGTACCAGCCCACAGCAAAGTCCTGCCAGCAGAAGCGACGCCGTTTCCCCGCCCAGCATAAATACAAAACCCACCGTTTTCTGGTCAAAGGTATACAGATGTGGATACAGGATGCTTATCAGGGAGTTCACCATCCCATAGCTCAACTGCATCATCTCCACTACCAGAACCGCATATAAGACAGCGGGACGCCAGTCCGCATGGCCGGCCCAAATCCCGGCTGCCGCAAGCAGCAGAAAAAATACGCCCCATTCGGCGACTGCCCCTCCCGGCACAGCATAAACGGCACAGACGGCACATCCTCCAAACAGAATATAGTTATAAAACTTTATTTTTTTACACAAAAATCCGAAAAAATAATAAAATCCGAAAAAGACCTGAACGCTAAGCGTGATGTACTGATAAGACAGCTCCATATACTCCGTCACCGCATCCCCCCTCCCATATGAGAAAGCCAGGCTCCTCTGCTCTCCGGTTCCTGATCGGATTTCCTATAAATTTTTCATATACTGTAACACAACGCCGGAAAACTCCCTGCTCCGCAGCCGTGATACGGGAATCTCCCTGCCGTTATCCATATACGCAATTCCATTCTTATACCCTTTTAAATGTTTCAGATTAATCAGATAACTCCTGTGGCACCGGAAAAACCGGTTGTCCAGCCTGGTTTCCAGATGTTCAATTCTGTCATAATAATCGACAACCTCGGATGATACCAGATACAGATAAATTTTACGGTCTATAATCTCACAGAATACAATATCGTCCAGCGAAACAATACGGCTTTCGTACCCCTTCTGAACAAGCAGGCTGGCCTCGCTGGCATTTTTCATGGAAAAATAAAGGCGTTCCATCGTCTTTTCAAAATGCTTTTCCTCGATTGGCTTCACCAGGTAATCATAAGCCTGCACCTCAAAAGACTGAAATACCATTTCTCTGAGCACGGTAATAAAAATCAGAATTCCTCTGAACTTATCTGCCCGCAGCTTCCTCGCCGTTTCCATGCCGTCCAAATCCCTCATCTGAATATCCAGAAACAGAATATCAATCTTCCCGTTGTATTTCAGTAAATCCTCTCCACAGGAAAACTGTAAAATCGCTGTCTCCATATTTTTTCCGCTGAAAAAGTCAGACACCATTGTCCGTATTCGATCGGACATATATTTCTCATCATCGCAGACCGCGATACAGATCACGGCATCACCTCCAGAATCCGTAAGACAAATCCGACAAAATACATGGCCGGTGTATCATGACGAAAGTTTCATAAATAAATCTTCTCTTCGCTATAACATCCATAGTATTTTATTATAACCTGCAAGAAGCCGCAAAAACAACCTTTTTGCTTTAAAATGCTTTTTTGGTGCCGTGGAATGTTTTACAGGATTACTTTGACGCATGTGTCTGTTAGCGTTTTCTCTGAATCCCAAACTTATTTCCACAACGAAATTATACTGCAAATTTATGGGAATCGAATGTTCTCCGCTCCTCCCCTGTCATCCCCCCAGATATTTTATCTGCTTATTAATCTCCTCCAGCTCTTTTTCCAGATTTGCTTTCATCTCCATATCATACGTCTGCATCGCCAGTCTGATCTGCATATTCAGCGCGCACTGCCGCTGCCTTAATTGGTTATAATTCATATTTCTCATGCCGCCTGCCTCCTGGTATATCTTTTTATAACACATAGTTTTACAAATTTCTCCTTATCAGACCGCTCCGGCCCTTTCCGGGCGATAACCGACGGTTTATTTTAAAACAATGCCGTTGACCGCCTCCATCAGATCAACGACGGCGGCCCTTTCCACAAACGCCTCTGTCTTTCCGTCAACAACCGCAATACAGGTATCCCCGTCATACCGATATAACTGTACACGGACTTCCGGGAAATTTTCATGATCCAGGCTGAAAGTCAGGCTGATTTCCTCTTTCCGGTCCGGCGTCCGGTCAGTAAAGCTGACGGCCCGCAAGCCTCTTATGGCGCTTCTTAAATCCGCAGTGTCCAGTTCTTCCTCCTGATAATACCATATTCTGTTATCATTTTTCAGCTCGGAAGTTATCGTATAATTCTGGCCCTCCAGCCCGATATCAATCTGATACACATCCGAAAAATCTGCCCGGAACAGCTCCTGATGGCGCAGGGAATCATAGGTCATCTCTTTCAGTTCCCTGTATTGCTCCGTCGTAAGCCGGTAGATAATCTTTGACTCTCCCACTCTGGCATACGCGGTCACTTCTTCTTCTCCGGCTTCCCCGTCATTTTCTTCCTCATACACTGGCTCCCCATTATCATCTTCCGTATTTTCCCCATGCTCCGCTTCCCGTTCCGCCGGGTCACGTCCGATATGAAGAACAAAAGTTTCTTCTCCTTCTCCATTCGTGTCTTCTTCCGTTTTTACATAATCGATCATAACCGACAGCTCCGGCGTATCCAGACCACAGGCTGCCAGATCTCCCTCCGATGCCTTATAATTCACATAATCTCTCAGGTTCAGATTTCCGATAACGTCCAGATACGCCCGTACCCTGTAGGTATCAAGGGGCAGCAGGGTTTCTTCCCTCTTTACAAAATAGATGTCTTCCGAGCTGTAAGTGGCTCCGCTTTCTTCTTCATAAACAATCTGTTCCGAATCCGCGCCGGAAAACCGCATCTGCGTCACATCCGCAAACGCCGGTATTTCGTCATGGCGGATCAAATCGCTGATCTCGACGGAAAACCGGTCTAACGGATCTGTTTTTACCAGATACACATTGCCGTCTCCGATGGAAACATACCGTTCCGAATCCATGGCGCTGTAATTTCCCAGCAAGATCTCATAGCTTTCCGATGCTGTTTCCATGCGGACCGTACAGACCGGTTCATCCAGTCCATACTGCCCGAAATCTTCCACCTCCTCTATCATAAAAGAAACACCGAACTGCTCGAACTGTGCAAGCAGCCCTTTGATCTTTTCTCCATCCACGGGAAATTCTCCGTCCTCATCATAAATCCAGTTCCCGTTTTCATCCCTGTGAAACACAAAAGAGCCGGTATCGCATTCCCATGAAAGCAGCGTTACCTGTTCGCTGTCGATTTCCATAATCATCTCGTCGCTGTTTTTAATACGCTCCTTTTCTTTCTCATATCTGTTTACTCCAAAAGCCGCAAGGCTGACACAGACAAGTATTCCGCACAGAATCAGAATCTTTTTATTTCGCTTCATTCCATTTCCTCCTTCCAAATGTCACACAGATTCCGATTCCCAGATACGTCAGAGGGAATACCGCGATCATCATCATTTTCAAAAAAGAAGCGGTTGCATCGCTGATGGTAAGGTAATTATAATTCAGAGATTTGCTGCGGATGGCCACGGCCTCGCTTTCTCCTATGAGCGAAGACACCGCATTCATGGCCAGATCCAGATTTGCCCCGGATGAATAGGCATTATACATTTCATCCAGAAAATGGGAGGAAGCAAACCAGACGATCCGGCCCTCATTTTCCGCCGCAACCGAGACAGCCAGCGCGAAGGGACCGTCCGTATCTCCTTCTTCCTTTTCATAGGAAGACAATCCATATCCGTCAGCCTTGCTGAAAGACAGCTCCGAAGTCGTAAGCAATTCCGTCACCTGCCCTGATTCCGTGTCCTGTACCATAAGCCCCTGTGCAATGGGCATAATCGCGTAATAATTTTCTTTCATCAAAGGATCTGTGATCTCATTTTCAGCCAGATCCGGAAGCAGCACATAGGGCGCCTGAAACGCATAATGTCCCCGGTCCGTATCGACAACGACCCCATCCGCAGCTTCCACTCCGTAATCCTTCAATATGCCGTAAAGGTTTGTCAGCGTCCCGTCTTCCACAGGCCCCGCCAGTACCATCAGCTTTCCGCTGCCTGATACATATTCCGCCAGCAGTTCCTTTTCCTCGGCGGAAATATCACTTGACGGCCCGTAGATCAGGATGCCGTCGGCGTCTTCCGGGACAGTCTTTGCAGTCAGTAACGAAAAAGAATTCAATTCCATATTTTCTTTTTCCAGTTGTTCACGAAACACCGCCGAAAGCTCCGCTTCTCCATGCCCTTCCAGCACATAGAGTTTCGGCTGATCCTCATTTACCACGTAATCAATGGCCGAGGTGACGGCTCCTTCCCCGTCAAAGGAAACATTATAAGAATAAGCGCTTATGTCCGCATCATAAAGATAGATATCATCATAGCCGATAAACCGGCTCCGCTCCCCGCATTCCACGACCAGGCTGTTATTCTGCACCGTTTCATCGGTATACTGCTGCGTGAAGGTGGGATAAATATCCGGGTTCTTTTTCACCACTTCAATGTGTTCCGACAGACTTTCATATTTCCCCAGCAGATTTTCTATAATATCGTCTTCTTCATCCGACTGCACGATCCAGTAAATCGTAACATCTTTTTCCAGCCCATTCACCACCACCTTTGTGTTGCTTGTGACCGAATACAGCTTCGCGGAACTGATATCCAGCCGTGTCAGTGATTTCGGCAGCGCGGATGCCAGAACATTGACCGCAACCAGAATCGCCAGCACAATCGCCGTAACAGTCAAAGAGTAGGCGCCTCCCAGCAGGGCAATACGGTTTCGGCGTATTTTTTCCTTCATCAGTGATACCTCCTCTTTTCCAGCGACTGCACGGTTAAAAACAGGAAAAACCCAATTACGGTACAGTAATAGACGATGGATGTCAGATCAAAAACACCCGATACAAAGGTATAAAACCGTTCAAACAGGGATAATTGTTTCATCAGCTCCGGCAGCAGGCCCTCAAACAGTTCCGGCTTGATCCAATATGCGGCTCCTGTTGCAGCGATCAGCACAAAAGCCGCCCCATAGGCCAGACCTTCATCCCCGGTCAGAAAACGGATCATCACGCCCAAAAGACAGCTAAGAACCCACAGAACCGCCACAGAGCCAAAGGCCGTAGAAGAAACATGCTCCGCCAGGCTGACACTGTAATAATTCAGTAAAATCACGGAAATCGCAATGCCTGCCGCAAATCCCAGATTTTCCGTCAGCGATGAGATAAACATGCCGACGGAAATCAGGGCGGCGCCCATCATAAAAAATGCCGCAATGGAGCCATAGGATGCAGGCAGGTATACTTCCCCGTACCGGGCAAACATCCACGGATATATGGATACGATACACAGCGGAATGAAATAGACCGCCAGCAGCGCCAGATATTTTCCCGCCACAACCTGAACTGAGGTAATCGGCAGAGAATACAGAATCTGATCGGTCTTCTGCTTTCGTTCTTCCGCGATGACACGCATGGTCAGAATCGGAACCAGCACCACGAAGGCCAGGCTGACAAAGCTCAAAACATACTCAAAATTTGCCACGGCCTGCTGAATATTGTAAATCATGGCGCCGATTCCTACAAAAGCCATCAGAAACGCCCCGAAAATATAGGCCGTCAGGGAATGAAAATAGCCGGATAACTCATGTTTTAACACCGCGATCATTGGTCCGCCGCCTCACTTTCTTTCGATTCGCCTTTCGCCATGCCAGCCTCCGGCATATCATTTTCCGTCAGTTCAATAAACACATCCTCCAGATTGGCCTTTTTAGCGGTCAGTTCCAGAAGCGCTTTCTGTTTTCCGGCAAAAGCAAAAAAGAGGCTGCGGCTAAGATCCGATATTTCCCCCGAAGCAATCTGCACTTCCACACAGACGTTTCCGTCTTCCGCCCTTTTCATCTGCCAGGCCGAAATCCCCTCCATCCCTTTCAGAATCTCCTCAACTTCATCAGCTTCCGCTTCCGCGACAAAAGAGATTCCGCGGGATGCCAGAAACAGCTTCTCCAGATTCTCCGGCGCGTCAAAGGCAGCCAGCTTTCCTTTTGCGATAATCAGCACCTTTTCGCAGATCGCCTGCACTTCTGACAGAATATGAGAACTCAAAACAACCGTACGCTCCCGTCCAAGCTGCCGGATCAGATCCCGAATCTCAACGATCTGGATCGGGTCAAGCCCCACGGTCGGCTCATCCAGGATAATAATCTTCGGATCTCCCAGCAGCGCCTGGGCGATTCCCACCCGCTGTTTATATCCCTTGGAAAGCTTTGCGATCAGCCGGTTTTCCATGCCCTCCAGCCTGGTCTGGCAGATTACGGCGCCGATCTGCCGTGTCAGTTCCCGTCCTTTCAGTCCCTTTGCCTCTCCTACAAATTTCAGATATTCCAGAGGAGTCTCATTCATATAGAGGGGCGGCTGCTCCGGAAGGTACCCCAGCAGCCTTTTGGCTTTATCCGGTTCCTCAAACATATCATATCCGTCGATCTTCACCCGGCCTTCCGTGGCGGACAGACATCCGGTTATCATATTCATGGTGGTGGATTTCCCTGCCCCGTTGGGACCCAGAAAGCCATATACGTGCCCTTCTTCAATTTCAAAGGACAGATCATCCACAGCCGTAAATTCCCCATAGCGCTTTGTCAAATGTTCAACGGTTATCATTTTCATCCTCCTGCTGTTTTCATAAACATCTTGACACTACCTCTATGTTCTGCCCTTCATCCTAACATCCGCCGCTGAAACCACACTGAAAAAGAGAGGGGGTTTTCCGAAAAACCTGGTGTCTTTTCAGCTTCATTTCAGCATAAAACTATACTATAATGAAATAAGAATCCTGCTTCGCCGGGACAGATTATGTGTAGCCCCGCGGAGCATTCTCGTTTCATAAGGAAGTTCAAAGGACTTTCCATGACATAAAAAGACTGGAGAAAGCATAATGAAAATACTCGTAGTTGAGGACGAAAAGCTGCTGGCAGATTCCATACGGGCACTGCTGACGGGAAAAGGGTTTGACGTAGAAGTGGCTTATGACGGGGAAACCGGCAGAGAATATGCAGAACTGGGGATTTATGACCTTTTGATCCTGGACGTGATGATGCCCGGCATGAACGGCTATGAGGTGGCGCGGAAAGTCCGTTCCATGAAATGCGGAACGCCGATCCTGATGCTGACGGCCAGATCCGAGCTGGAGGACCGGATAACCGGTCTGAACGCAGGCGCAGACTACTATCTGACCAAGCCTTTTGACACAAGAGAGCTGCTGGCCTGTATCAATGCCCTGCTGCGCCGCCAGGGCACCCAGGTGGATGAAGTCACCTATGGCAATACATCTCTGGATCTGTCCTCCGGCCTGCTGGTCTGCGGCACAAACACCGTCCGCCTGTCCGCAAAGGAATTTGATATCATGCGGTTCCTTCTGCAGTCCGGCAGCCGCAATCTTTCCAAAGAAACCATTCTCGCAAGAGTATGGGGATATGATTCCGACGCGGTGGAAAATCATGTGGAAGTATATGTGGGGTTTCTGCGCAAGAAACTGGCAAGCATCGGTTCCGATATTCGTATTGAAGCCATCCGCAGAATGGGATACCATCTGGAGGTAAACGAACATGACAAAGAAACTCCGCCATAAATTTATATGGATCATCATGAGCATAATCACGGTTATGCTCTGTATCATCATGTCCATGATTTTCTGTTTTACGAAAATGAACCTGGAAAATGACAGTATCCATATGCTAAAAAGCATTGCCATGAGTCCATTCCTTCAGCGTGTTCCGGGAGAACTGTCAGAAAACGTACACCTTCCTTACTTTACACTCCAGATCGGCGCCCAGGGAGATCTGATCGCGACAGGAGGCGGATACTATGATCTTTCGGACAGAACGTTCTTAAAAAATCTGATTGACGCCACCTTTTCCGATTCCGCCCGTACCGGTATCTTAAAAGAATATCAGCTCCGCTATTACCGCCTGAACACCCCTGTCAGCCAGATCCTCGTTTATGCGGACACTTCCAGCGAACAGGCGACTTTAAACAGTTTGCTGCGAAACTGTATTATCATCGGCCTGGCCTGTTTTCTGATTTTTCTTGGAATCAGCTTTCTGCTGGCCGGCTGGGTGGCAAAACCTGTTGATCAGGCATGGGAGCAGCAGCGCCGCTTTATTGCCGATGTGTCCCATGAACTGAAAACACCCCTGACCGTTATTATGACAAATGCGGAGCTGTTACAGAATCCGGATTACGGAACGGAAAACCACAGTGCGTTCTCCGCTAACATTCTGGTTATGTCAAAGCAGATGCGCAGTCTGGTAGAACAGATGTTAGAGCTTGCCCGTGCCGACAGCATCCGGTCGGACACTGTTTTTTCTTCCGTCGATTTCAGCCGGATTGTTTCCGATGCAGTTCTCCCTTTTGAACCCGTATTTTTTGAAAAGGGCCTGACATTACAAACCGATATAGAGGAACATATTATGATCGACGGCGATTCCTCCCGGTTACGGCAGGTTTTGGACATTCTTCTGGATAACGCCGGGAAATATTCTGCCGCAAAAGGGACTGTCCGGGTGACTCTGCAAAAGCAGAGCCGGGGACACTGCCTGCTGTCGGTCGCCAATGATGGCAGGGAAATTCCCGTAGCAGATCTGGACAATCTCTTTAAACGGTTTTACCGGGCCGACCAGGCAAGAAGCCGGACCGGCAGCTTTGGCCTGGGACTGTCCATCGCCGAGAGCATTGTTTTACGACATAAAGGGAAAATATGGGCGGACAGTCAAAACAATGTGAATACGTTTTTTGTGGAATTTGAAAAATCAGCCCCTTATCATTTTCGACATTTTTCTCCCGTAAAGGACGGCGGCCGGCAGCAGGGATAAAGTTTCATGATCTCATATGGCAAGTCTTTATTGATTGACATTTTAATAAGGCTATAGTAGTCTATGTCTGTACGGCAATGACTGTTATCATCTTAATTAAGAAAGCATGTGTTCCGTATGCGTCAGACTGAAAACAGCAGTTCTGGCCCCTGCGCCATACCATGCGGAAGAATAAGGAAAAAACACATATGAAACAAAACGCATTCCGTGCCGCCCTCCCCCACACCATACCGATTGCAGTGGGCTTCCTCTTTCTGGGAATGTCCTATGGTTTTCTGATGCGGAGCAAAGGGTTTTCCGTTTTTTATCCGATGCTGATGAGCTTTTTTATCTTTGCCGGTTCCATGGAATTTGTGACGGTGAACCTGCTGCTGTCGGCCTTTGATCCCGTCCGCGGTTTTTTTCTTGCCCTGATGGTGAACGCAAGGCACCTTTTTTACGGCATTTCCATGCTGGATAAATACAAAAACATGGGCTGGAAGAAGTTCTATCTGATTTTCGGGATGTGCGACGAATCCTTTACCATCAACTGCAGCGTAACGCCGCCGCCTGAGGTGGACCGGGGATGGTTTATGTTTTTCGTGACGCTCTTAAACCAGATCTACTGGGTATCCGGCGCCACGCTGGGAGCGCTTCTTGGATATGTAATCCGGTTTGATACCAAAGGCATCGAATTTGTTATGACGGCGCTGTTTATCGTTATGTTTCTGAACCAGTGGGAAGAACGCAAAGACCACAGACCGGCACTTACGGGAATCGGATGCTCTCTGCTCTGCCTGCTGGTCTTCGGAAGCGAACGCTTTATCCTGCCGGCCATGGCACTGATTATTCTGTGCGTTACATATAGCAGAAAGCAAAGGTAGTGTCAAGTAGTCTATGAAAAACAGCAGCGGACCGGACAAGCCCCGGGAGGATTTACAGACACTTTAGTGGCTGGAAATTCTCCCAGATTCAGGGGGCTTGGGAGGGGAGCTGCGGAACTAAAAAACGGAGGCCGTAAAATGACAACCATACAAATGCTTATCACCATTTTTGCCGTCGTGGCGGGGACGATGCTGACACGGTTTCTTCCGTTCCTCGTATTTCCGGAAGGGAAGAAACCGCCCAAATACGTCTCCTGGCTGGGAACGGTTCTGCCCCATGCGGTAATCGGACTTCTGGTGGTGTACTGTCTGAAAGACGCGGTATTCTCCCCGTATCACGGGCTGCCGGAAGCGGCCGCCGCGGGATTTATTTTCCTGCTGCATAAATGGAAACGGAACACCCTGCTGAGCATCGCCGGAGGGACAGTTTTCTATATGGTTCTTGTACAGAATTTTTTTAAGTAACAGCCCGAAAACACAGAAGAAATCCGGCACAAAACCACACTGCCGGCTTCCGGCCGATACTCGATACTATAAATACTATCATACATTTACAGATGCCGCAGATTCACCCGATACTCCCGCAGCGCGTTTTCGTCGGCATTCCGAATCAGACGGTCCAGACTGCCGGCCAGCCGCTCCTGATCCTCCGGCAGATTTCCCCGGACCTGAATCAGATTGGAAGCGCCGTCCGTCACGATTCTGGTGCTGATGGTGAGATTTTCAATCAGCGCTTTCAGCTCCGCCAGTTTCTCAATTTCTCCTTCCTCCGCCCAGTTGCCCTGCCGGATTTCCTGGTAAAGCCGGGATTCCGGGAAAATGGTCAGCATGGAGGAACCGATCAGCAGCGGATGAGTCCTGTTGAAAACCTCCGCGCTTTTCAGCGCCCCTTCCACGCCCCGGCCCGCGCCGGAAATCCCCGCAAGGTAAAAGAAATTGTAGGAAATCCCGGCGGCATCAAGCCGCCCGGCCTGCTCCACAATATCCTGTGACCGATACCCTTTGTCCATAAATGCCAGCGCCTGGTCGTCTCCTGTCTCCACCCCGATTGTAATTCCGTCATATCCAAGATGATGAAGCTCTGTCAATTGTTCATCACTTTTTAACGCCACATCGGTGATTCTTGCAAAGCTGCCGATACTCTCCACCATCGGAAAATATTGATGTATCAGTTCCCCTATGTCTTTCAGCCGCCGAAATGTCAGGACGAACGGATTGGCCCCCACCAGGAAAACCCGCCGGACAGCCTCCGGCCTGGGAAGCCCCTGCAACCGGGCTGACAGCATGGCGACCGGGTCCGTGCCCCAAAGCTGTGCTTCCAGCAGATCACTCTCTATATCCTCCATCGGCGACATTTTGAACCGGAAAGGCAGATCGTCGTAAAGCGTGCAGAACTTACACCGGTGATGGGTGCAGCCCGCCGTTACCTGCAACAGCAGAGAGGAAGCCTCATAAGGGGGCCGCCAGATAGTTCCTGTGTAATGCATAACAACACCTCCTGGTTTTCGTTTCATATACTGCGTGTTCCGACATATGCCTTCGGCGGGTAATCCTTTCACGCTGTTCCGGATTGCTGTTATACCTGCCGGTATCATAACAGCTTCCGTAAACATACGTTTCCGGCGGATATTCACTCTACTCTGTCCCGGTCCGGCATCCTGTCTGTCCGCATTATACCATAGTACGGTAAAATAAAAAGTACGGTACTTTTTTATAGTACCTTGTTTATCCATGGGATAAATGCTATGATAAAAACAGAAGATATATCCTTCCGGCGCTCCATCTCACCTGCTGACAGGGGATTTTATAAAATTTCACGGAGTACCGAGTATCAAGTTTAACAAAACAGGAGACTGTGTCAAATGCGGAAAACGGAAACCATGGTCCGGCGCTGCAAAACCATGTCCACCCTTCAAAAAATTCTGGGCGGCAAGTGGAAGCTGGAAATTCTTTACTACATCGCTTTTTCTGATATTCACCGGTTCGGCCAACTGCGCCGTCAACTGGGAGAGATCACCGAATCCTCCCTGACCAAACAGCTCCGGGAACTGGAGGCCGACGGCTTTCTGACCCGTCATGACTTCCACGAAGTCCCTCCGCGGGTCGAATACCATCTGTCCGGCCTTGGAAAAAGCTTCATTGATGTGCTTGCTTATATGAAACAGTGGGGAGAGCAGAATCTGAATACCGAAATAACAGCGACCGATGCTACGGCATTGCCGCCGACGAACAGTATCTGATGGCAGCCGAATACGGCTGTTTGGGGGCTGACGCGGAAATCCTGGTATTTCAGCGGTGGAATGAGGCATAACCTTTTACGCGTTCCCAATCAGAACCGTCACCGTAAACCGGACCTCCGTATAAGAAATATCCATCGTCCCATGATACTTTTCCACCATCTCCCGCACATTTGACAAACCCAGCCCATGGATGGTTCCGTCTTCTTTGTCGGAGATCAGCCGTCCTTTCTGCTCCGTGACCGCATTGTTTTTTGCATTGGTAATCTCACAGGTAAAATAACCGTTTTCCGCCACCCTGGCCTTCACCGACACATGCCGCTGCCTGACATCCGGGATTTTCATGGAAGCCTCAATGGCATTGTCCAGCGTATTGGAAAACAGGCAGCAGAGGCTGATGGCGTCGATGCCCATCAGTTTATCCAGGTCAATATGAAAAAAGCTGTCGATTTTATGTTCCTCCATCAGATTATATTTGGCATTGAGAACGGCGTTGATAATGCTGTTTTTGCAGAAGACACGGGTGCGGGCGGTCATCTGTTTTTCCAGTTCCCTCATATACTGCTGTGCTTCCTCCTGATTTCCGGAGACAAACAGAAACCGGATCGTACTCAGATGATTGTTCATATCGTGGCGAAACCGGCGGATTTCCGCCTGATTTTGTTCCAGTTCCTCATAATAGCTCCTTTGCAGCATCAGGTTTTTCCGCTCCATATTCTGCCGGACGCTGACGATAAAATATTCCGCAAGGGCGATACAGCCCAGATTGGCGGCAAAACAGGCAAAGGCGGCCGGCCACATCTGCCATGTTTTTGCCGGCGTGCAGTAGATACAGGTGGTAATGCTTACCAGAGAAGCCAGACAGACCCCATCCAGCACAATCCAGATCCTGTCGTCAAACAACTGATCCATCTGTCTCAGACGCTTTTCAAAATACCGGTAAATCCCATACCAGATCAGCAGATGCAGCATGGGATCGGCAATGGTACAGGCAATATCCACCGCTTTCGGCCAGCCCAGCCCTTTCCCAAAGTGACCCAGCATATCCAGGACAAGAAAGTTCTGGCTGATAACCAGCGGATAGAGTACCACAACGGCGGCCAGCCTCTGCCAGACACTGCCCCGAAACGCAGTCAGCATCAGAAGGATAAACCAGATCAGATCCATCGTCACATTAAACAGGTCATTGGGAAAAATGATGATATTCGACAGTATGGTGACGGAAAGATAAACGACCGCACTCCATATTTTCCCTTCTCTCTGTCTCGCGAAATGGGAAATAATCCTGTAAAGCAAAAACCCCTGCATAAAGTTCAGCAGATAGCTGATATAAGTAATCACAGACATCACGTTCATTTTTATACTCCCTGCGGCATATTCGGACGTATCGCGCCCGCCCCTTATGTGCTGCGCGGCACTGAGACAAGATCTGCCTGCGGCCAGGCATCATGCCCTCTGGCTGCGGCGGCTACGACTGCAGCAGCAGACGCGCGAAGGCGATTTCCAGCGTCTGGCGGCAGGCACGGCTCACCGGAAATTCAAAAGGACCGCAGAAACAGCGATCTTTTTCCAGCGCGGTCACATAATTCATGTTTACCAGATGGCGGTTATGACAGCGGACGAAGTAATCCGGCACTTCCTGTTCCACGGCATCCAGCTTCCCGTAAAAGCTGTGTGTTTCTCCGTTATCCAGGGCGGCCGCTACCTTTCTTTTATCGCTGGAAAAGGCCAGGATCTTTTTCAGCGGAATTTTTACGGTTCCCGCTTTCTGCTCCAGGATAAAATACCTCTCCCCGCTTTTCCCCAGCTCTTTAAGCGCCTGTTCCAGAACCCCCTGAATCTTATGCTCCTCATAGGGCTTTAATATATAATGAAAAGCATGAACCTCATACCCCTGAAATACAAAGTCAGGATATGCCGTCACGAAGATCAGAATCGTATCCGTATCCCGTTTCCTCAAAAGCCGGGCCGTGTCCATGCCGTTCAGCGTCTTCATCTCGATATCCAGAAAAAGGATATCCGGGCATTCCGTCTCCGGACGTGCCATAAGAGCCTCGCCGGAATCATATTCAAAAATCCGGTAATCCTCCCCCAAAAGCTGCAGTTTCCGCTCCAGGGGACCTCTCAGCGCTCTGCGCATGTGCGCTTCGTCATCGCAGATTCCTATATGAATCATAATGATTTTCCTCTTGTTATACTTCTCTTTACGGCACATTTCTTCCGCAAACATAAACTGTATTTTACAGAGAACTTTCACATTTGTAAATAGTCCCACAGCACTTTACAAAATCAGTGTCAAACATGACATTTGCCGAACTGCGTTTTCCGGAAAATTCTTGTAAAATAAATGCCATCAGAACGTTTAGGAGGTATCATGCCATGCTGCAGGTTAAGCATTTATCAAAAAACTATTCATCCGGAAGCCAGGTCTATCCGGTATTAAAAGATGTATCCCTGAAAGTGGAAAAAGGAGAATTCGTAGCCGTTATGGGACCTTCCGGCTCAGGAAAAACCACGCTTCTCAACTGCATCTCCTGTTTCATTCCCCATGAACAGGGGGAAATCCTTCTGGCCGGCAAGGACATTTCTCACCTGACGGGAACGGCACTGGCCAGAGTCCGAAACCGCCAGATGGGATTTGTGTTTCAGGATTTTATGCTTCTTGACGGATTGACCGTCTTTGAAAATATCTGTCTTCCCCAGATCATCGCCCACCGCCCGGTGGTGCAGATGGAAGAAAAGGCCAGAAATATCTGCCGTCTGTTCGGCATCGGAAAGATAATGGAAAAATACCCGGCCGAAATCTCCGGCGGAGAAAAACAACGCACCGCAGTGGCACGGGCGCTGATGAACCAGCCCTGCGTCATTCTGGCCGACGAGCCCACCGGAAATCTGGACAGTAAGTCCTGCAAGGCGGTAATCGACGCATTTATGCAGGCGAAAACGGAGCTGGGCGCTACAATCTTCATGGTAACTCACGACAGCTTTGCCGCCTCTTTCTGCGACAGGGTAATTGTCTTAAAAGACGGGGCGATTTACGGCGAGCTGAGACGGCAGGGGGACAGACGGGCATTTATGGACCAACTGCTGGATACAATCCGTACATTATCGGACGACGGCAGGCCGGCTGCCATGGAACCCGGACTCCCCTGCGACAGCGGAGAACGGGCCGAAGGCGCACACGGAATGTTTCACACCGCCGCCCTTCCCGCAGCTTACGAAAACGACACACGAAATATTCGAAACGAAGATACCAGGAGGTGACGGCAATGACAATGAGCAAAATCACGGCAAAGCTGCGTGGAAACAATCAGGGGCAGTACCGGCTTCTGGGTCTGTGTATTTCCATGTCCCTGCTTCTGGTAACTTCTTTTACCACCATGTTTTTCTCCCCTTCCGTCCAGGAATTCCTGCCGCCGGGCGGCGACACAAGAAAGCTGATGTGGCTGATGCTTTCTGTCGTGGCCGTCGGCTGCCTGATCTTCACCATGTACGGAAGCAGCCTGTTTTTCCGCAACAAAAGCAGGGAATTTGGTATTATGCTGGCGCTGGGACAGGAAAAGAAAGCGCTGGCCCGCCAACTGGCCGGGGAACTGACGGCCGTGGTGGGAAAATATGTCCTTTTCGGCATTCTCCCGGCCATACCGGCCTCCTGGCTGATCTGGAAGCTGTTTCAGCTTATGGTGGTCAGCACGGCGCAGACAGGATACCGCATCGGAATCACGGGAGTTCTGGCAGGGCTTTTATTTGCGGCGGTGCTGACTTTCAGCATTCTGATCGCGGGAATCCGCTTTATCCGCCAGGCAAATGTGATGGATATTCTGAATGCCTGCCGGAAAACAGAGATGGTGCGGGAGATCAGACCCTGGTTCGGAAAACTTGGAGCGGCCCTTATTATTACGGGACTGTTTCTTGCCATGGCCATACCCCAGCTAACCGTCCGGCTGTTCCGGCAGGGAATGCCCGGAATCTGGAACCTGACTTACTTCATCTGCCTGGCCGGCCTGTATCTGGTGATTTTAAGCGCCGTCGGCCATTCCAGAAAGGGAAAGCACCCTGAAAAATATTACCGCAATATTATTTCCACAAACCTGATGCGGTTTACGGCCAGACAGACCACCAGAAATATGTGCGTGATTGCCCTGCTGGTATTCGTCATCGTCGCTACGGCCTTCTGGGGCACGATGTATTATTTCAGTGCCACGGAAAGCGGCAGCGAAGCGCCCTATGACTATTCCCTCCATTTCCCGGCCGCGGAAGACCAGATCGGACGGACGGATATCGAAGATCTGGCCAAAAAATATGGAACTACGCTGACTGCTTATGAGAATCTGCATTCGCTGGAATTAATCATCCGCTATACCGGTCGGGATATGAATGACCGGCGGCAGTACTTTGACGTGGAATATGAAAAACTGGCCTCTTTCGTATCGGCTTCCGATTTCGAAAAAATATCCGGGCAGACGGTTTCCCTGAACAAAGGAGAATACATGACGATTACGCAGGCAGGATTTCAGCCTTCCATCTGGGTGGATGCCGACTGTCTGAACCTGATCCGTCACCCGGCCACAGGAGACGAGACGGCGCCGAAATTCCGGGGTAAGGTGGAGTTTGACAACCTGGCGGTCAGCAACAGCAATCCGTTTGCATTCCTGCTGTCCGATGAGGACTATCTCCGGTTTTCCGAAGGTCTGACCGATGATTACAGAGAAAAACATATCTTTTTTAACGCGGCAAAGTCTGCTCTTGCCTATGATTTCGCAGCCGCGGTAAAACAGGCATATGTCACACATGCATCCGCGCGCTCGGCCCATTACAGTCTCTACGATGCCCATGAGGAAGCACTGGCTCTGGCAGAAGGCAGAGAATACGCCCTTGCCGGAGAAATTGACCTGTCGCCGGAGGATTTCCGGCTGCTGAACGACTGGAAATATGCCCCTTTTTCCAAAGTTCTGATACAGTCAGACGCCATGGAGCTGGTGGCTGTATTCGTGCTGCTCAGCATCTATATCTCCATCATCTCCCTGACCGCGGCCGGAATCATGAGCTATATCAGAAGCATTACCATCGCCCTGGATAACCGTCAGCTTTTTGATAATCTGAAAAAACTGGGGGCTGACGACGCCTATGAAGAAAAAGTGATTCAGGTACAGCTCAGGAAAATCTTCGCCTACCCGGCAGCGGCAGGCTTCATGATCGTAGGGGTGTTCTCCCTGTTCCTGACTTATTTTAACGATATGCAGCTGCAGGCTTTCGAGGTGAAAATGCTGCTGATGGAAGGAGGGCTGATGACAGGAATCGGCTGTATTCTGTACGTGGTGTACAGGGCGGCTTATCGGAAGACGAAGGAGATTGTGGGGATTGGATGAGATATAGGTAAAGAATTTTCATCTTTGATGACATGAAAAGACAGGAACAATTCACCTGTCTCAGCAAACAAAAGAAAGCGGGGAGTATCTCTGTCATAGAAATACTCTCCGCCCATACTCCCGTCATAATCACAAATCATTTGGTACTTTGAAAGTCTGCCCTTTTCCTTACTATCCGCTCTTATAAATTATTTCTTTTTTCTTTTCCTGCCATTTTCTCAATTTCCTCAATCGGCAGTTTCGTACCTTTCGCTATTTTTTCATAAGATAATTCTCCCATCAGAATAAAGGTACGCGCAATCTCTTTCCTCTCAGCCAGAGCAGCTTCATTTCTCATATCTTCCATAGCCTTACACATTTCCTGCACCCCTTTCGGATTTTCTTTCAAATACCTTGTACGTTCTGCCATTAAATCAAAATTCATATCATCGGCTTCCGTACAGCTAAAATCATGCATCAGCTTTCCTATATCAGATTCCCCTCTGTATTCACCATTGACATACAGGATATGTTCTCCGTCTTCAAACCCTTTTCCGGTTGTCAGGTTCATTCTATCAATGATATAGAGCGGCTCACCCATTCCATAGAAATCTTCTTCTGTGATGAATATGGTATAAGTATCCGGCAATTCATTAAATTCCTGTCCCGCATCCAGATTCTCAATATCTAAAACGCTGGAATGATACCTTGCCCGATGTGGGTCAGCTCCCTTATCAGCCCTCTGAATTTCCAAATCATACCGTTTTCCCATAGAATCTATGCCGTATGCATCCAGACAAACAGAACGTGCTCCTGCCAGCCTTCTCATATCTTTCTGTGTCTCGCACCTTGTAATAACCAAATCCTGCCTGCCCGTAATCACCCGCAGTACCAACTCTGCTAATGGAACATTATCCTTAAACAGACAGCGCATGAAATTATCATCAATAGGGCGAAACTCGCGCAGACGCTGTAAATCTTTCTGATGTTCCCGTTTTTTTCTCTGCTGTTCTGTCTTACTCATTCAACATACCTTTTTCTCGACACTGGCGGCATTTCTCTTATATTATAATCAGAAACTGCCGGAAATACAACAGGAAGAAAGCCATTTTCAGCTTTCTTCCACCTTTATGTCTTAAAATCCGGATTCCGCTGACCACCGATATCACGCCTTTTCAGTGCGGCGCAGGCGGCAGGAATCATGGAAGTGCATTCGCCAAATCCGACAAAACGCATCTTTGCGCAAGGCAAACCTTTGACATAGCGCGTTTTGCCGGATACTCCGTAATAAAAAACGCGCTGTCCCGTCATACACTTAAAGACAGCGCGTTTCTTTCATCAGACATTCTCACTTCTGATCGTCTCTATGATATTCTTACGGTTCAGCCTGCCCATAGAATACCCCATAATCAGCGTCAGCAGCAGGAATACCGCCGCTGCCGAAATCAGGATGCCCTCCCATGGCAGATAGAAAGAGGTCTCGATTCCCTGGGCCAGCGCCCGGTGAAATCCCACGGCCAGCAGAAGCCCTGCGGGAATCCCAAGAAGCAAAGCCTTTCCGCCGTAAAACAGCGTTTCCAGCCGGATCATTCGGCGAAATTCCCTGTCGGTCATGCCCACGGAGCGGAGCATGGCGAACTCCCGGCCTCTTAACTCCATATTGGTAGTGACCGTATTGAAGATATTGGTAACGCCGATCAGCGTAATCACCGTGATAAAACCGTAGAGAAAAATAGCGATCATCAGATACATGGACTGATTTTTCCGCATCTCCTGGGCCTGATTGAGAATATAAAAATCATACTCGGCCAGCTCCCGGCGAATCACGTCCTCCAACGCATCCGGTTCCTGGCAGCGGATATGCACACTGATGTTGGAAGGCAGCAGCTCCTGATGTCGGTCCATCCAGTCATCGCTGACCACCAGATAAGCGCCGCCGTAATAATCGGTCAGGCACATCGGACGCTCATCGGTCTGCAAAATCAGCTCGATTTCTTCCTTTTTATCATTCTCCCCCATCACCAGACCGCTGATTATGTCGCCCGGCTGATAGTCAAACATCATCCCCTGATAATATTTTGATATGCCATTTTCCAGAACACGCTCCTGATAGCCCGCTATCAGAATCGCCTTATCTTCCGCCTCCTCCGACGAAATCCCCAGCCTGCCGCAATACTCCTCATACCCTTTTTCTCCAATGGATACGAAGCTGAATCCTCCCGCTGTCTCGGCATAAGGAAATATCTCAAGATACTCCGGGTTAAAAGGAATCTGTTCAGGCGGCACCGTAATACTCCAGCTCATCCTGCGTATGTGGGCCAGCTCAACCCCGTCATAACCGGCGATCTCCATTGCCTTTTCATAAAGCTCCTGCCGATAGTCGCCGTCTCCGCTGATACGCACGGAAAGCTGTTCGCCGTCGGTATTATAATAGATTTCGGAAGCCCGGAAAGCCAGCTTTGTAAAGGTGGTCAGTCCGATAAATACCGCCACGCTGGCCCCGATGGCGATCACCGTGGTCCTGTATTTTCCCCTGGCCCTGCGCAGATTTTTATAGGCAATCACACCGCCGATGCCAAACAGACGGTTTACAAAACCGGGAATGCGCACTTCCCTCCGGCGGATTCCTTCCTCTGTGCCGCTGCGGATCGCGCTGATCGGAGACAGGCGTCCCGCCCTTCCGGCGGACTGTCCGGCAGACAGATATAGGGTGATGCCTGACAGCAGAATCCCCAGAACCATGGCCGGAACAGACACCGTAAAAACCAGTGGAATATCCGAGACAGATTCCATCATTCCTCCGGTTGCCCCCACCAGCACGGCTGTGGCCAGAATGCCGCACAGAATACCAAGGGGGATTCCCCATAATCCCATGGCAAGGGTCTCCTGATATACCAGCCGCTTTCTCTGCTTTTTCGTGGCCCCCACGGAAGAAATCATGCCGTACATGCGCATTTTCTCCGTCAGCGCCATGGAAAAACTGCTTCGGATACAAAATACACTGGCTGTCATAATCACCAGAATCGCCAGTCCCGCCATGCTGTACAGCATTCGCTGGG
>Ga0137307_100666_pt1 | contig 41263 bp, 38 predicted proteins | sample NAcewD2O_March_2_FD_97180 | JGI IMG/M metagenome (GOLD analysis project Ga0137307, IMG submission 97180) | Mouse cecal microbial communities from Vienna, Austria - N-Acetylglucosamine amended D2O_March | ecosystem: Host-associated > Mammals > Digestive system > Large intestine > Cecum | place... | reverse complement strand
AAACATGTATATAATCTTAAATAAATAATACCCTATGAAACAATTGTATATAATAGCAGTTACCTTGGGCATGATGTTCATGACGGCATGCTCGAGCGACGAGCCAACGGCAGACAATACCCGCAGGGATATTGAGCTCACGCAGTCCGAAATAATTGTGAGCGAGGATATGAGCGAGTTTAACACAGAGCTCTTCAAGGCTTTTGCCGAAATTGAAGATAAAGACGATAATCTCATTCTTTCGCCATTCAGCATATCTTCATATTTGTCGATGCAGGCAAATTATTGCTCCAATATAACACAAGAACAGATTTTCAAAGCACTGGGGTCCTCGAATCTCGATGCACTGAATTCATTCAACGCAAAAATTATTGCAAAGCTTGGCAAACTCGACAAGTCGACAACTCTGAATCTTGCCAATTCCGTGTGGTTCGACCAACGGTTCTCACTCAAACCGACGGCAAAAGATAATCTACCGGATTTTTTTGATGCCGACATTTTCTCCTGCGACCCGGAAAATACAATAACGAAATCACGAATAAACAATTGGATAAAGCAAAAGACCAATGATAAAATCACTGATTTCTACGACGGCACGCCATTTGCCAGTATGGTTATCAACGTGCTTTATTTCAATAGTATCTGGAAAGATAAATTCATAAAAGAAGACACAGAAAAACAAAAATTCCATGTTGGCGAAAAAATCTATATGGTCGACATGATGAAGCGTCTAAATGCGACCGAGGAAATTGCCAAAGGCCGCAACTTCACGGCCTGTCGCCGCGATTTCGGTAACGGAGCCTACAAATGCACATTTATTCTTCCTGATGAAGACTGTGATATAAACGACTTTATTGCAGGAATTTCTTACAACGAACTTTCCGCTCTGAAATTTGCGAACACGAAATGCGATCTCTACGTACCTAAATTTGAGCTAAGAAATAAATCTGACAAACTTTTGAAAGTTTTCTCAACTCTTGGCATTTATGGCATTGACACCCCTTTAGAAGTTTCTGCTGAAAATATAATTGCTATAGTCCGTCATGAATCCTATATAAAACTTGACGAAGAAGGTGCCAAAGTTGCTGCTGCAACGGGTGACGTTATATATTGGGAGGCATTAGACCCCGACAAAGTATACTTCCGGCTCGACCGTCCGTTTATATTCATGATAAACGAGACATCGACCAACGCCTGCATACTCACCGGACGAATCTCAAAATTCAAGTAATAAAACACTCATATCTCCAATCTCTGAAGGCCGTGGCGACACGGCCATTTTTTTGTGCGATAGAATTACGAATGGAGTTTCATATACCTGCAAAAGTTTCCACGAAGCCGGGATACGCACGATTACGCAATACAGAACGCCAAATCTTCAATGTTTAATGTGATATCTCCAAAAAAAGATTTGACAAAAGTTTAAAAATTCCAAAAAAAAAACGTACCTTTGCAGCATGTTTGCGGGACAATTATGCCCGTTTATGGAGCAATGAGTTTACATTGTACTATAAATCAGTGGTTTTAATTCACCGAAGCCCATAAAGGGCCCAAACGGGTCATTTTTGCGCCGCAACACATCACCGATAGCTTTCAAACGCTATTTCATGCCCGATAATCTTTAACCTAACCATTTGGTAAGTAATTAAATATGATAGCATCAGCCATCTTCGGAATTGAGAACAACGGCTTGCTCGGCATCACGGCCCTACTCACAGGTGCCGCGCTGGTATTTCTGGCCCTTTGGATTGCCAAGCTCATTTCGCCGCGGTCGTTCAACCCCCAGAAAGGGGAAGCATACGAATGCGGTATCCCTACGCGCGGCGAAAGCATGTCGCAGTTCAAGATAGGTTATTACCTCTTTGCAATTCTCTTTCTCATGTTCGACGTCGAAACCGTCTTCCTCTATCCCTGGGCTGTGAGGATGCGCGAGCTCGGCGTCGACGGTTTGATTAGCATAGCCGTATTTTTCGGCATCTTAGTGCTGGGTCTCGTATATGCCTGGCGGAAAGGAGCTCTCGAATGGAAGTAACTACCAAAAGTATGCCCTACGAGGCATTCAAGGACAACGAATACATCGAATCGCTTGTTAAGGAGCTGCAGGAAAGCGGCACAAACGTTATTGTCGGCTCGCTCGACAAGCTCATCAACTGGGGCCGTTCCAACTCGATATGGCCTCTCACTTTCGCCACAAGCTGCTGCGGCATCGAATTCGTAAGCCTCGGCGCCGCTCGCTTCGATATGGCACGCTTCGGCTGGGAAGTAGCCCGTTCGTCGCCTCGTCAGGCCGACTTCATGATGGTAGCCGGCACTATCGTTCACCGCATGGTGCCTGTGTTCCGTCGCCTCTACGACCAGCTCGCCGAGCCCAAATACGTTATAGCATGCGGCTCGTGCGCCATCTCGGGTGGCCCCTTCAGAAACAGCTACCACGTAGCCAAAGGCATTGAAGACATTGTGCCTGTCGACGTTTTCGTACCCGGCTGTCCTCCCCGTCCCGAGGCTATGATTTACGGCATCATGCAGCTCTCACGCAAAATCAAGGTAGAGCGCTTCTTCGGAGGCGTAAACCGTCAGGAAAAACAAAAAGAATTCCTTGCCGCCCATCCAGTGGAAGGCGTCGAAGACTAAGCCCAACGACTACTCTTACTTATTATGGCTAATATTACCGAAAAGATAAGCAAGCTCTTCCCTCAGGCTGTCATTGAGGGCGATACCACTCCGCAGGTAACAATTCCTGCAGAGCAGTGGCACGACCTCGCGCTCACACTGCGCGACGACCCCGACATGAAGATGGACTTCCTCATCACCATCGTGGGCATGGACTGGAAAGAAAACGGCCTCGGCGCCATATATTATATGATGTCGACCCAGTTCAACAATATGATTGGCGTGCGAATCATCGCTCAGGGCGACCGTTCGATGCCAACAATCCCCTCAGCCGCCGACGTATGGAAGGTTGCAACCCTCTTCGAGCGCGAAGTATATGACTTCTTCGGAATCATCTTCATCGACAACCCCGACATGCGCCGCCTTTTCCTCAGCATCGACTGGGTAGGCTATCCACTGCGTAAAGACTACGACGCAAATCCCGACGTAAACCCCGTTTCGACAGAAAGCGAGCGTCAGACCGACTTCACTCACACATACACACGCGATGCCGAAGGCAAGATTGTGAAAAACGACGTGCGTGTATTCGAGAAAGAAGACTTCGTAGTAAACATCGGCCCGCAGCACCCTGCCACACACGGTGTGCTCCGTTTCCGCACCGCTGTCGACGGCGAGACAATCAAGAAAATCGACGTTTACTGCGGATACATCCACCGCGGCATAGAGAAGCTCTGCGAGAACCTCACATATCCGCAGACCCTCCACTTCATGGACCGAATGGACTACTTCTCGGCCCATAACTACCACCACGCTCTCTGCATGCTCTACGAGAAAGCTGCAGGAATCGAAATCAGCCGTCGCGCTCAGGTTATACGAGTGCTCATGGATGAGCTCTCCCGTATCGCCTCGCACTGCCTCTTCATCGGCACATACTGCATGGACCTCGGCGCCACCACAATGCTCTTCTACGCACTGCGCGTGCGTGAGCAGATTCTCGACATTATGGAGCGCACATGCGGCGCACGCATGACATTCAACTACGAGTGCATCGGCGGCGTAATGCAAGACCTCGACAAAGACTTTGTGAAGGACGTAAAAGCCCTTCTCGACACAATACCCGCCAACCTCAAAGAGTACAACGACGTATTCACCGGCAACATTATCGCACGCAACCGTATGGAAGGTGTTGGCATACTCTCGCGCGAAGACGCCATCGCCTACGCCATCACCGGTCCTTCCGGCCGCGCTTCTGGCTGGGCATGCGACATGCGCAAGCTCCAGCCCTACAGCATTTATGCAGAGCTCGACTTCGAGGAAGTAGTCGCTACTGAAGGCGACTCAATGGCTCGCTTCAAGTGCCGTCTGCTCGAAATCGAACAATCGGCTAAAATCATTAGCCAGCTCATCGACAACATTCCCGACGGCGAATACTGCGTTAAGGTGCCAAAAGTGCTCAAACTCCCCGCAGGAAAATGGTTCCAGGTTACAGAAGGTTGCCGCGGCGCCTTCGGCCTCTACCTCGAGAGCGACGGCTCTACAAAGCCCTACCGTCTGAAACTCAGCACTCCCTGTCTGCCTCAGGCCGCTGTCGTAGACCACATCACACGTGGAGAGAAAATCGCCGACCTTATCACCATCGGCGGCTCACTCGACTATATCGTTCCCGACATTGACCGCTAATCTCCTTAAAAACACTGCTTCTCAGTAATTTAACAGCACCATGCAAGATTTTTCATTCATCACAACGTGGATTGACAACTCCCTGCGCTCTCTTATGCCGGGATGGCTATCCGTTACTATCGAATGCCTTCTCATCGGCGTAGGCCTGCTGCTGGTTTATTCGTTGCTGGCACTCTTCTACATATACTACGAGCGCAAGGTCTGCGCTGCATTCCAGTGCCGTCTCGGCCCGAACCGCGTAGGTCCCTGGGGATTGCTCCAGAGCTTCGCCGATATGTTCAAGATGCTCATCAAGGAGATTATTCACCTCAACCATGTCGACCAGTTCCTCTTCGCTCTCGCGCCCTATCTGGTTGTAATTGCGTCGATGCTCGCCTTTGCCGTTCTGCCCTGGGGCAACGGACTTCAGGTAATCGACTTCAACATCGGCATTTTCTTCCTACTGGCCGTGTCGTCAATCGGCGTGCTGGGCATTCTCCTTGCCGGCTGGTCGTCAAACAATAAATTCACCCTCATAGGCTCACTCCGCTCCGGAGCCCAAATGGTAAGCTACGAACTCTCCATCGGCCTTTCGATTCTCACCATGATTTGCCTCGCAGGCACCATGTCGGTCGAAGGCATTGTAGCCGAGCAGGCCAATCTCTGGTTCATATTCAAAGGTCACGTTCCGGCTGTCATCGCATTTATCATCTATATGATTGCAGGCACTGCAGAAACCAACCGCGGCCCGTTTGACCTTCCCGAAGCAGAGAGCGAGCTCACTGCCGGATATCACACCGAATACTCGGGTATCCACTTCGGCTTCTTCTATCTGGCCGAATACCTCAACCTGTTCATCGTATCGGGTGTAGCCGCCCTCATGTTCTTCGGCGGATGGATGCCTCTCCACATTCCCGGCTGGGATGCCTTCAACCACATCATGGACTACATTCCCTCTGTAGTCTGGTTCCTGGGCAAGGCAATCGCACTCTCCTTTATCATTATCTGGTTCAAGTGGACATTCCCCCGTCTGCGAATCGACCACCTGCTTGCACTGGAGTGGAAATACCTTCTGCCCATCAACCTGTGCAACCTCGTGCTTATGGTGCTCATCATCGTATTCAATCTGCACTTTTAACAACAAGTAAACAATACCCCTCAATATACCCACTAACAATGAGCGAAATCAAAGGTAAAATCGCGCAGGTAATCGGCCCGGTAGTCGATGTCGCTTTCGATGGCGACAATGTGATACTGCCCCCTATTTACACCGCGCTTAAAATAGACCGCGAAGACGGCTCCGAACTCATTCTCGAAGTCGAACAGCACATCGGAGAGGACACAGTGCGCTGTGTGGCCATGGAAAGCACCGACGGCCTTCGCCGCGGACTCCCCGTTGTCAATCTCGAGCGCCCTATCGCCGTCCCCACAGGAGACCAGGTCAAAGGACGTCTGCTCAATGTTGTGGGTGAGGCTATCGACAAGCTTCCCGAGCTCAAACGCGAAAACCTGCGCTCGATTCACCAGCCCGCTCCCGAATTCGAAGACCTTACTATCGGCACCGAGATTCTTGCTACCGGCATCAAGGTCATCGACCTTCTCGAGCCTTACAGCAAAGGCGGTAAAATCGGTCTCTTCGGCGGTGCCGGCGTAGGCAAGACCGTGCTCATCATGGAGCTTATCAACAACATTGCCAAGGGTCACGACGGTTTCTCGGTGTTCACAGGCGTGGGCGAACGTACCCGCGAAGGCAACGACCTGCTCCGCGAGATGATTGAGAGCGGCGTTATGCGCTACGGCGAGAAATTCAAAGAAGGCATGGCCAAAGGCGAATGGAACCTCGAAGATGTCGACAACGAAGAACTCAAAAACTCTCAGGCAACTCTCGTGTTCGGCCAGATGAACGAACCCCCTGGCGCACGTCTGCGTGTGGCTCTGTCGGGTCTTACCGTTGCCGAACAGTTCCGCGACCAGGGCGCCGGCGGTAAAGACGTGCTGCTCTTCATCGACAACATCTTCCGTTTCACACAGGCAGGCTCCGAGGTATCGGCTCTCCTCGGCCGTATGCCCTCTGCCGTAGGTTACCAGCCCACACTCGCATCTGAAATGGGTGCCCTGCAGGAACGAATCACTTCAACCAAAAACGGTTCGATTACATCGGTTCAGGCTATCTATGTGCCTGCCGACGACCTTACCGACCCCGCACCGGCCACCACGTTCAGCTTCCTCGACGCCACTACCGTGCTCTCGCGAAAAATCACCGAGCTCGGCATCTATCCGGCCGTCGACCCCCTCGAATCAACATCGCGCATTCTCGACCCCAATATCATCGGGCAGGAGCACTACGAGACCGCTCAGGCCGTGAAACAGCTTCTGCAGAAATACAACGAACTGCAGGACATCATTGCCATTCTCGGTGTCGACGAGCTCTCCGACGACGACAAACTCGTTGTGGCCCGCGCACGCCGCGCACAGCGCTTCTTCTCGCAGCCCTTCCACGTTGCAGAGCAGTTCACCGGCCTTCCCGGCGTAATGGTGCCCCTGAGCGAGACCATCCGTGGCTTCAAAATGATTCTCTCCGGCGAAATGGACGAATACCCCGAACAGGCATTCATGAACGTCGGAACAATCGACGAAGCCATCGAGAAAGGTAAGAAACTCCTCGCAGAAGTAAAATAAAAGCCATCCGACAAATCCCTCGCAATGAAACTCGAAATAATATCCGCACAGCAAGTGCTCTTCTCAGGAGAAGTCACCTCGGCGACACTGCCGGGGACAATGGGAGAGTTCACCGTGCTCAGCAACCACGCCTCTCTGCTGGCCACCCTCTCTGCAGGCATCGTGCGGTACACCGATGCGGCGGGAGCTGACGGCTCGGCCGAAATTACAGGCGGCATCGCCGATGTCGACAACAACGTGATATCGGTTTGTGTATATTGAACGTATTTTGCGCCATGACCCGACTTAAACTCATAATAATAACCCTGCTGATCGCGATTGCCGCACCCTTTGCACACGCTGGCGAAGCCGCTGACACAGCCTCGAGCAAAATCAATCCCAAAGAGATTATCTTCGAGCACCTCGGCGACCGCTACGGCTGGGAAATGCCATTCGACCACCATCACAGCATTCCGCTGCCGATAATCGTCGTGGCATCCGACGGACTGCACTGCTTCTCCTCGGCCTGTGTCGAACACGGCAAAAGCTATAAAGATGGCGACATCACTTTCTGCATCGCCGGCGAAGACAGCAAGTATCACGGCAAAGTAGTGGAAATCGCAGCAGACGGCGAAGAAATTAAGCCACTCGACTTCTCCATTACCAAAAACGCGTGCGCACTCTTCATAACAGTGCTCATTGTGGCAGGCATCATGCTCTGGCTCGCCGCTTTCCTGCGCAAGCACCCCTACAAAGCGCCGCGCAAAGGCCTGGGCGGAGTCGAGGCATGCGTCACATTTATCTACGACGGCGCCGTGAAATCGACCCTCGGCCCCAAGGCGGCTCGCTTCGCCCCCTATCTGCTCACGGTGTTCTTCTTCATACTTGTCATGAACCTCACCGGCCTTGTGGTGATATTCCCCGGCGGCGCAAACCTCACCGGCAATATTGCCGTCACCCTCGTGCTTGCAATATGCACCTTCTTGGTGACAAACCTCTTTGCCAACAAACACTACTGGAAAGAAATCCTCTGGCCCGACGTTCCCCTCTGGCTTAAATTCCCGCTCCCCATCATGCCCGTCATCGAGATTTTCGGCATGTTCACCAAGCCGGCAGCACTCACCGTGCGTCTGTTTGCCAACATGATGGGCGGCCATATGATAGTAATCACCCTCACACTCCTCATATTCATCTTCTCGGCCATCAACCCCGTGGCCGGCGGTGCCTCGACAGTAGTATCGCTTATCTTCTCGATATTCATGCTCCTTATCGACGTGCTCGTAAGCTTCATCCAGGCATATGTGTTCACACTTCTGTCGGCCATTTTCATAGGCCTGGCAAATGAAGAGCACGGCCATGAAAAAGAAGCACACACAGCAAAAGAAATCGGCAAAGACGTGGTCGATGCCATCATATAACAGACTTAATAAACAAATCAAAAATACTAAAAACTTCAAAATTATGTTTGGTCTTTTAGCAGAAATCGCACCTCTCGTAGGTCTTGGCGCATCTTTTGGCGCAGGTATCGCAGCAATCGGCGCCGGTCTCGGCATTGGTAAAATCGGTTCCGCCGCTATGGAAGCCATAGCCCGTCAGCCCGAAGCCGCCGGTGATATCCGAAGCAACATGATTGTAATCGCAGCCCTCGTTGAAGGTGTGGCACTTTTCGCTGTTATCGTCTGCGCCCTCGCACTCTTCCTCTAATTTACCCCTCCACTTCCGATAAATGGAACTCTTCACTCCCGATTACGGCTTGATATTCTGGATGTTTATCGCCTTTGGCGTGCTCTTCCTCATTCTGTGGAAGTTCGCCTGGCCGGTAATACTCAAGAGTGTCGACCAACGAGCCGACCTGATCGACAAGGGTGTGGAATATGCTCAGGAGGCTAAAATTCAACTTGACAACGCCCGCTCCGAGGCAGAGGAGTATCTCAACACCGCCCGAAAGGAACAGGCTCAGATTCTTCGCGACGCCGACAAGATGAAAACTCAAATCATCGAACAGGCACGCGTGGCAGCTCAGACCGAAGCCCAAAAGGTGATGGACAATGCTAAACTGCAGATTCAGCAGCAGCAGAAAGAGGCCCAGCAACAATTCCGCAACCAGGTCAGCGAGTTTGCAATCCAGATTGCAGGCAAAATCGTCAAAAACCAGATGAAAGACGACGAAGCTCAAAACAAGCTCGTCGACTCAATGCTTGACCAAATCGAACAGAACAAGAACTAACCCATGGACAAAGGACTTATCCCGCGCCGATACGCAAAGGCTCTATACGAAGTAGGCGAAGAACGAAACGCAAACGACAGCCTGTATGCCCTTATGCAGTCTCTCGCCGGCACATTCGCCTCACAGCCGTTGCTGGCCAAAACACTGGCAAACCCGTTTGTGGCAGCCGACGAGAAATTGTCGCTCCTCACGCTCGCTGCCGGTGAAAAAGAGGCCGGAGCCGATGCTACATACACCGACTTCCTCAAACTCCTCAAAGAGAACGGACGACTCGACATGGCACGGGACATAGCTCTCGCCTTCATTGACCTCTACCGCAGCCGCCACGAAATATACCGTGTGGCAGTGCAAAGCGCCGCCCCTATGGGCGACGAAGAACGTCTCAGACTGCAGAGAGTAATTTCGGGCCACATAGGCCACGGCACCATGGAGTATGACTACTCTGTCGACCCCGACCTCATTGGCGGCTTCATTGTAACAGTCAATTCCGAACGCCTCGATGCCTCCGTACGCCACCAGCTTGAAGAACTGAAACTACAGCTCCTCAACTGAACGCGGCATCCGTCTTTTATTCCTCTTTATTATCACACTTTATCAACCAGCAAGCTCACAGCATAAATGATAAATCCCAGCGAGATTTCTGAAGTATTGAAGCAGCAGCTCGAGAACGTCAACTCCAAGATTACCTTCGAAGAAGTCGGTACCGTTCTGGAGGTAGGCGACGGCGTTGCCCACGTCTACGGCCTCGACAATGTCGGCGCCAACGAACTTATAGAGTTCGAAAACGGCGTAAAAGGCGTAGCCATGAACCTCGAGGAAAGCAACGTCGGTGTCGTTCTGCTCAACGACGTCAATAAAGTGACCGAGAACATGACCGTGCGCCTCACCGGCCAAATCGCTTCCATTCCCGTGGGCGAAGGCTTGCTCGGACGTGTGATTAACGTACTCGGCGAACCAATCGACGGTAACGGTCCTATCGCAGGCAACCTAATCCGCCTCCCCCTCGAGCGAAAGGCTCCCGGCGTTATATATCGTCAGCCTGTGAAGCAGCCCCTCCAGACCGGTATCAAGGCCATCGACTCGATGGTTCCCATAGGTCGAGGCCAGCGCGAGCTCATCATCGGCGACCGTCAGATAGGCAAGACCGCAATTGCAATCGACACAATCATCAACCAGCGCAAGAACTACGAGGCCGGCAAGCCCGTATACTGCATCTATGTGGCAATCGGCCAGAAAGCATCGTCTGTAGCCGCTCTTGTGCAGACCCTGCGCGAGCACGGCGCTCTCGACTACACCGTAGTCGTAGCCGCCACAGCATCCGAATCAGCCGCTATGCGCTACTTCGCACCCTTTGCAGGCGTCGCAATCGGCGAATACTTCCGCGACACCGGCCGCGACGCCCTCATCATCTACGACGACCTCTCGAAGCAGGCCGTTGCATACCGCGAGGTATCGCTCATCCTCAAACGTCCTTCTGGACGCGAAGCATATCCCGGCGATATCTTCTACCTCCACTCGCGTCTGCTCGAACGTGCCGCCAAAATCATCGACAACCAGCAGGTAGCATCGCAGATGAACGACCTTCCCACACCTCTGAAGCCTCTCTTCAAAGCCGGCGGCTCGCTCACTGCCCTCCCTATCATCGAGACTCAGGCAGGCGACGTATCGGCATACATCCCCACAAACGTGATTTCTATCACCGACGGCCAGATATTCCTTGAGACCGCACTCTTCAACCGAGGCATTCGCCCGGCCATCAACGTGGGCATCTCCGTTTCGCGTGTAGGTGGTTCGGCTCAGGTAAAAGCAATGAAAAAAGTGGCCGGCACACTGAAAATCGACCAGGCACAGTTCCGCGAGCTCGAGGCATTCACCAAGTTCGGCGGCGACATGGACGCCGTTACCGCCCGCGTCATCGACAAAGGCCGCAAAAACGAGCGTCTGCTCATCCAGCCCCAGTATCACCCCATGCCCGTAGAGCAGGAAATCGCCATAATCTACGCCGGCGTAAACGGACTCCTCGGCAACGTGCCCCTCGACAAGGTAGCCGAGTTCGAGCAACAGTATCTGCAGCTTCTTCAGGCCAAACACGCCGACGACGTTCTCGCCCCCCTGGCTGCCGGCAGTCAGCTCACCGACGAGATAGCTCAGAAGCTCAGCGCCGCAGCAAACGACGTGGCAGCGCGATTCTAATTCTTAATACTATATACGGAGCGGCCCGCAAGGGTCGCCCCGATATTCAATAAAAACCGCAAATGGCAACATTACGCGAACTCAAAAGCCGAATAGGCACAGTAGCCTCCTCCGAGAAAATTACCGGAGCGATGAAGATGATTTCCTCAGCCAAAATGCATAAAGCCGAGGGAGTTCTCCGTCGTCTACAGCCATTCCGACACTGCGTGGAGACTATTATCGGCAATCTTCTGTCGTCCGACGCTGCCGTGAGCTCGCCGCTTACTGCCGCCCGTGCCACAGTAAGCCACGCCGCCATTGTAGTGCTCGGCAGCGACGACGGTCTCTGCGGCGCCTACAATGTAAACATATTCAAATCTCTTCTCCAGACAATTGCCGAGCTGCGCTCACAGGCCGGCGACAGCATAAAAATCGACATAATACCTGTGGGCAAGAAAATGGCCGCCGCCGTATCGAAAATATGCGCTTCCGACCCCTGCATCACTCTCGCGCCCGTCGAAGGTATCGACTCGAAAAGCGATGGAGACTCAGTGAAAAGTCTCGCCGCAGGCCTTGAGCAGCGATTCCTCGAAGGCAGCCTCGACAAAGTTCTCCTGCAATATGTGCACTACATATCGGCCGGCAAACAACGCCAGACATGCGACACCTATCTGCCGCTGTCGCAAGACACGCTCGTTGCCACCGGAGAGAAGAAAGCCACAGGACGTCCCTATCTCTTCGAGCCCGACGCACACACAATATTCGGCACCGTGCTGCCCATGTATCTCCTCTCGGTGATGCAAGAAGCTTTTGCCGAAAACCGTGCCAGCGAACAAGCCGCACGAGTAATGGCCATGCAGAGTGCAAACGACAACGCTCAGAAACTCCTTGAGCAATTACAACTCGAATACAACAAGCTGCGTCAGCAAAGCATCACCACCGAGCTGCTCGACATCGTCGGCGGACAGACACGCGACTGACGCTTCACAACATATAACGAAAACAACATTCACTAAACCGACAATTTCACATTCATGGGTAGTGTAAAAGAATATTTCTCAACACTGGGCACCGGCATCGCAAGCCTCGTAAAAGGCATGAAAGTAACCGGCAAAGAATTCATTACACCTAAAATAACGGAGTGCTATCCCGAGAACCGTCTTACCAACCATCCGGCCGAGCGATTCCGCGCCGAACTCCACTTTATCTACGACGCCGAAGGCAACCACAAATGCATCGCCTGCGGCTCTTGCGAACGCGCCTGCCCCAACGGTACAATCTCGATTCAGTCGAAAATGGTCGACACCCCCCAGGGCACAAAGAAAAAGAAGCTCGAAAAGTATCTCTACGACCTCGGCTCCTGCACCTTCTGCCAGCTCTGCGTGACAAGCTGTCCGACCAACGCCATCGAATTCGACAACGACTTCGAACAAGCTGTATTCACCCGCGGAAAACTCGTAAAACAGCTCAACTATCTCCCCGAGAAACCCGAACCTGAGCTCACCGAGGAGCAGAAAGCAAAGCTTGCCGCTGAGCGCGAAGCCAAAATAGCCGAGGCAAAAGCCAAAGCCGCCGCACTCAAAGCTGCAAAAGAAGCCGCTGCAAAAGAAGCTCCCGCAGCTGACAACAACGAAAATAAATAAACCAATATATGGAATCAGTAGGAAGTATAATCTTGTATTTTATCGTCGCACTGTCGATGATAGTCTTCTCAGCGATGGCCGTAACGACACGCAAAATTTTGCGCGCAGCCACCTACCTGCTGTTCACCCTCTTCGCCGGCGCCGTAGTCTACTTCATGCTCGACTACGAATTTCTTGGTGCCGTGCAGATTGCGGTGTACGCCGGCGGTATAGTGGTGCTATTTGTCTTCGCCATCCTTCTTACGAGCCGTCCGGGCGACAACAGCGAGCGTCTGACATCAAAATCACGTGTGCTTGGCGCAGTAGCCGCCATTGCCACACTTGTGATTACCGGCTATGCACTCATCAGCCGTGTGTCGGTGGCTCTTGCTCCTAAGCCCGAAATGCAGGCCCTCGACATGCAGCAGCTGGGCTCTACCCTCATGGGTACGGGCGACGGCCAGTATCTGCTGCCGTTCGAAGCCGTGTCGGTTCTGTTGCTCGCATGTATAATCGGTGGCGTCGTTGTAGCCCGTAAACGTTGATTGCTATGGAAATTACAGCTATATACTATCTTTTGCCCGCGCTGATTATGTTCTGCTGCGGAGTCTACGGCTTCATCACACGCAAAAATATGATTGCTATGCTGGTGTCGCTCGAGCTCATGCTCAATGCCGTCGACATCAACTTTGTGGTATTCAACCGTTTTCTCTATCCCGAGCAAACCGAGGGTATGTTCTTCACCCTCTTTGCCATAGCCATTGCGGCTGCCGAGACAGCGCTTGCGATTGCTATTATCATCAATATTTTCCGAGCTGTGCGCAACATCGACGTACGCTCACTTAACGAAATGAAATTCTAAGGGCCATGGATATCACATTACCTATACTGATACTTACCATTCCCCTGTTTATGTTCTTCCTCCTGGGTCTGCTGGGAATGAAGATGTCGCATAAACTTGCCGGAACGCTCGGATGCCTTGGCATGGGCACAGTGCTTGTGCTCTCCTACTACACGGCATACGCCTACTTCTTCAGCGGCGCACCCGAATTTGTAAACGCCGCCGGCGAGCGCCTCCAGTACATAGTCTTCGACCAAAGCTGGCTCACGCTCTACAACCCTCTCGAAATCCGTCTGGGCTTCCTGCTCGACCCCATCTCCGCTATGATGCTCATAGTAATCCCCACCATCTCTTTCATGGTGCACCTCTACTCTATGGGCTACATGCGCGACCACCACGGTGTGTTTGAGCACGGCTTCCAGCGCTTCTACGCTTTCCTGTCGCTCTTCAGCTTCTCTATGCTGGGTCTCGTCGTGGCAACAAACATCTTCCAGATGTATATCTTCTGGGAACTTGTGGGCGCTTCATCGTACCTGCTCATCGGCTTCTACTACACACGTCCGTCGGCAGTATCGGCATCGAAGAAAGCATTTATCGTAACACGTTTCGCCGACCTCGGATTCCTCATCGGCATCCTTATCCTGTCGTTCTACACAGAGACCTTCAACTTCATTGAATTCACATCTGTACCCGTCGACGGCCTCGCAAATGTAAGCCAGGTCGACCTCGGCACGGCAGAAGGCGTTCGCAACATTTTCAGCACAAGCGCTGCTCCGCTGTTCATGGGCGGCTCTGTACTTACCTGGGCTCTCGTGCTTATATTCATGGGTGGCATGGGTAAATCGGCCATGCTCCCGCTGCACATCTGGCTCCCCGACGCAATGGAAGGCCCCACACCCGTGTCGGCCCTTATCCACGCCGCCACCATGGTTGTGGCCGGTGTATATCTGGTAGCCCGCCTCTTCCCGCTCTACCTTATGGAGACCACATCGCTCGAAATCATCACCGTAGTAGGTGCAATCACGGCTCTCTACGCCGCCATTGTAGCCTGCACACAGATTGACATCAAGCGAGTGCTCGCCTTCTCGACAATATCGCAGATTGCATTCATGATGGTATCACTCGGCGTCGCACGTCCCGAGTTCCACGAAGGCCTCGGCTACATGGCATCGATGTTCCACCTCTTCACACACGCCATGTTCAAAGCCCTCCTCTTCCTCGGTGCCGGCGCACTCATCCACGCCATCGGCTCAAACGACTACACCGAGATGCACGGCCTGCGCAAATACATGCCCGTCACACACTGGACATTCCTCATCGGCTGTCTCGCAATCGCCGGTATCATACCCTTCTCGGGCTTCTTCTCCAAAGACGAAATCCTCAGCTCATGCCTCGGCTACAGCTGGGTTGCTTACCTGTGGATGTCGTTTGTAGCATTCCTCACAGCCTTCTACATGTTCCGCCTCTACTACCTCATCTTCTGGTGGAAAGAGCACAAGACCCACGAAGGCCACCACGCACCCCACGACCAGCCCTGGACCATGACTCTGCCTCTGGTTATCCTCGCTGCCATTTCGTGCGTCGCAGGTTTTATTCCCTTCGGCAACTTCGTGAGCTGGAACGGCCATCCCTACGACTTTATGGCACACTTCGACTGGAACGTCGCCACAATAAGCCTTATCGTGGCAATCCTCGGCATCGGTCTGGCCACAGTGATGTATCGCAAAGAAAACAGCCTGCCGGAGAAATTCCGCAAAGCCGTACCTGCCCTGTGGACATGGAGCTACCACCGCTTCTACTGGGATGAGCTCTATCAGTTCATCACCCACAAAATCATCTTCGGCAGCATCTGCCGTCCTCTGGCATGGTTCGACCGCCACATCATCGACGGCACTATGGATTCGTTTGCCACAGTCACCAACAAGGCATCCGACGCTATTAAACCTCTCCAGTCTGGCCAGATACAGATGTACGTTTGGTACTATCTTATCGGTGCACTCGCACTCGGCACAATCACAGTAATATGCCTTATCTGAAGTAACGGTGCTAACACATAAAATCAGTATTAAAAGATGTTTTCGAATATATTAATATACTTTGTCGTGATTCCGCTGCTTATGCTCGCGGGAACCGGCTTGTGCCGCAACATACGCCAGATACGCGCCGTTGCCATTACGGGCTCGTTGGCCCTGATTGCACTGTCAATCTACACTCTGGTAGAGTATCTTGGCCTCCGTCAGGCCGGCGCAACAGAGCCCATGCTCTTCACCGATTCATGGACATGGTTCGCACCGCTCAACATCAACCTCGCTGTAGGTGTCGACGGCATATCAATCGCCATGCTCATCCTCTCGTCGTTCATTCTTCTCACAGGCTCTCTGGCCTCGTGGGCAATTCCCCAGCCCAAGGAATTCTTCCTCTGGCTCATTCTGCTCTCCACTGGTGTATTCGGTTTCTTCATCACCATCGACCTCTTCACCATGTTCATGTTCTATGAGGTAGCACTCATTCCCATGTACCTTCTCATCGGTGTCTGGGGTTCGGGACGCAAGAACTACTCCGCAATGAAACTCACCCTCATGCTCATGGGCGGCTCGGCATTCCTCATGCTCGGCCTCATAGGCATCTACTACCACTCGGCACCCGAAGGCCAGCCCCTCACATGGAATCTGCTGGCTATCGCCGCCAACGATGCCATACCCCACGGCTGGCAGAGCTTCCTCTTCCCCATGACTTTCGTAGGTTTCGGCGTTCTCGGCGCAATGTTCCCCTTCCACACATGGAGTCCCGACGGCCATGCTTCGGCACCTACTGCCGTTTCGATGCTACACGCCGGCGTGCTTATGAAGCTCGGTGGCTACGGCTGCTTCCGTGTGGCTATCTACCTCATGCCCTGGGCTGCTACTGAGCTCGCATGGATATTCCTTATCCTCACCGGCACATCGGTAGTCTACGGCGCCTTCTGCGCCTGCGTCAAGACCGACCTCAAGTACATCAACGCTTACTCGTCGGTATCGCACTGCGGCCTCGTGCTCTTCGCCATTCTCATGCTCAACACCACAGCGATGACAGGTGCTATCATGCAGATGCTCTCGCACGGCCTCATGACAGCCCTCTTCTTCGCGCTCATCGGTATGATTTACGGCCGTACACACACACGCGAAATCACCCAGATGGGCGGCCTGATGCAGATTATGCCTTACCTCTCCGTAGGATATGTAATCGCCGGTTTTGCCTCGCTCGGCCTTCCCGGCCTCTCGGGCTTCGTGGCTGAAATGACAATCTTCATAGGCTCCTTCCAGGCCGGCATGGCCGACTACCTCTCGGGCGAAGGCTCGCTCCGTCTGGTATTCACCCTCGTGGCCTGCTGCTCGATTGTTATCACCGCAGTCTACATCCTCCGCGTTGTGGGCAAGCTCCTCTTCGGCCCGGTGCTCGACGAGCATCACCGCACCCTCACCGACGCCACATGGTGGGAACGCCTCTCCACTGCCACTCTCATCGTGTGCGTGGCTGCTATCGGCTGCTTCCCCAATTTCTTCGAGAACCTCATCAAAACAACCTTCACTCCCGAGATATTCGCCGTACTCGGCATGTAAACCAATAAGGAATAAAACGCAATGGATTACTCACAATTTTTAGCTATGAAGCAGGAAATCACCCTTCTGGTGGTGTTCTTGCTGGTATTCCTCTATGATACCTTCATGCCTAAGTCGACGCAGAAAGGCCTTCCGGCAGTAGCGACCATACTCATGCTCGCCGCCACGGCAGCCGGCTTCTGCAGCCAGTGCTTCGGCTCAAGCTGCACAACAACAGCTTTTGCCGGCATGTACGAGACCTCGGCTGTTATCGCTGCAATCAAAGGAATTCTCAACATCGGTGTAGTCATCGTACTGCTCCAGTCGATATCGTGGGCCAACGGTGAACAGATGAACATGCGCCGCGGCGAGTTCTACGAGCTTCTGCTCGTCACACTCTTCGGCATGTACCTTATGATATCGGCGCGCCACTTCCTGCTCTTCATCATCGGCCTCGAAAGCGCATCTCTGCCCCTCGCAGCAATGGTGGCTCTTGACAAAAACCGCTATGAGAGCCACGAGGCAGCCGTGAAATACATGCTCACCGCCGTATTCTCATCGGCAATCTTCATGATGGGCCTCTCCTTCGTCTATGGCCTCACCGGCTCACTCTACTTCGAGAAAATATACTTTGCTCTCACCGGCCAGATGAGCATCATGCTCGTCATGGCGCTTGCATTCGTCATCGCAGGTATAGGCTTCAAACTCTCGCTTGTTCCCTTCCACCTCTGGACAGCCGACGTTTACCAGGGAGCACCCACATCGGTGACTTCTTACCTCTCTGTAATCTCCAAAGGCGCGGCTGCCTTCGCCTTCCTGGTAATTCTCTGCCAGGTATTCGGCTCGCTCTACAGCCAGGTATGGGAGTGGATGCTCTACGCACTGATTATTATCACAATCACCGTAGGCAACCTCTTCGCCATCCGCCAGCGCAACATGAAGCGCTTCCTCGCCTTCTCGTCAATCTCGCAGGCAGGCTACATCATGCTCGGCGTGATTGCCTACAACGCTATGGGTATGGCAGCAATGATGTACTACATCCTCGTCTACATCTTCTCCAACCTCGCAGCATTCGGCGTAATCGGCGCAATCGAGCGCGCCACGGGCAAAGTATCAATGGACGATTACAACGGCCTTTACCGCACCAACCCCCGTCTGTCGGTAGCAATGATGCTGGCCATGTTCTCACTGGCAGGCATCCCGCCTTTCGCAGGATTCTTCTCCAAGTTCTTCATCTTCACCGGAGCTATCAACCAGGGCAGCGTAGCAATCTACGTGCTTGTGCTCATCGCCTTGATTAACACAATTGTATCACTCTACTACTACCTCCTTGTAGTGAAAGCGATGTTCATCAGCGACGAAGATTGCCAGATACCCAACTTCCGCAGCACATGCAGCGAGCGTATCGGACTCTGGCTCACCGTTGCCGGCATCCTCGCCCTCGGTATCGTCAGCTTCTTCTACAGCAGCCTGCTCGAACTCAGCGAAGTATCCGCAATCAACATGTACTTCATCGGCTGATAAAAATCTCAACCAATACAACGGGCGGCCCCGCAGAGGTGTCGCCCGTTTTTTTGTTTATATATTAACATATCCGGCAACTTTCTGCGTCGGCATGTTCGCGCCCCGACTCCAATGCTTATTCTTTCATGACATTGGGGCGCTCAGGCGTGCAAATTCCCGGATAAGCGCCGGAGCAATTTAACATTATTTCACATCAACTATTTGTTGTTTATAAAATTTTTCATTAAATACCGGCCGTTGAATACCGAATTGAAAGAAATAAAAAACAGCCATTACTACTAATTTAATAAACTCCGGAACAACAACTACTATTTTCTTAATCTAACACCTAATTAACATACAACTTGCGAAAACAACTAATTAAATCACGAACTGTAGTATTGGCGGCTGCCGCAATACTATTTTTAGCATCTTGTCAGAATGCCATAGACAACGATTGTGTATCTGTTCCAAAAAAAATCCAAAACGAAACGGTCAAACACTCACCAGAAGATGCGATAGCCTGGGCTATAGCATACAAAAATTGCAGGCTATGTCTATCTACATTATAATTGGGGATGGGGTGGATTGGATAATGGATACTTCCTGTCCGACATATTAAATCCTTCCAAAGGGAAAGAATATGATGAACCAGACAGATTCCATACCAATACCGATTTTGGCACTCTAAATATGTATATCATCCTTAAAAAATAATCTTATGAAACAATGGTATTTAATAATAGCAGTTGTCGCGGCCATATCCTTTATAACCGCTTGCTCGAGCGAAGAGCCGATTGTAGACAATACCCGTGTCGGACTGAGCACCGCTGAACTGGTGGTGAGCGAGGACATGGGCGAATTCAACACCGATATATTCAAAGCTCTTGTGGCACAAGAGGATAAGAATGAGAATCTTATCATATCGCCTCTGAGCGCGGCGATGTATCTGTCAATGCAGGCAAACTACTGCTCCGAGAATACTCAGTCACAGATTTTCAAAGCGCTCGGTTCATCGAATATTGACGCGCTTAATTCCTTCAACGCCAAAATGCTTGCAAGCCTCGGCTCTCTCGATAAGTCAACAACATTGACACTTGCAAACTCTGTGTGGTACGACCACAAATATTCACTCAAAGCGGCTGCAAAAGAAAATCTTTCAAATCATTTCAGCACTGAATTTTTCCCATGCGACCACAATAAACCCGAAACTAAAATTTTAGTAAACAATTGGATAAAGGAAAATACCGAAGGGAAAATCACGCAATTTTATGACGGAAAACCCTTTGACAGCATGGTGCTCAATGCTATGTATTTCAACAGCGAATGGAAAGACAAATTCTCAGAAAGAAACACGACGAAGGAAAAATTCCATGTCGGTGAAAAAATCTATATGGTGGATATGATGAAACGCCTCGACGGATATGAATATTTGTACGGCGGCGAAAACTTCACAGCGTGCCGACGTGAATTCGGCAACGGAGCTTTCACGTGCACATTTATTCTTCCCGATGAAGGGTGTGATATCAACGATTATATCGCAAATCTTAGTTATGAAGACTTGGCAGACATAGAATTCAACAAGGTGAAATGCGACCTTTTCGTTCCTAAATTTGAACTTTCCAAAACCATAGATGATTGTATCAACATATTCGCCTCTCTTGGCATTTATGGTCTCGATACTCCCCTGGATGTGGATTCCAAAAACATGACAATACAAGTAAAACAAGAATCCTATATAAAACTTGACGAAAACGGAGCGGAAGTAGCAGCCACAACAGGTGACAAGGTTGTTCTTTCACCATTAGATCCGAATAAACATCGTTTTGAACTCAACCGCTCGTTTATCTTCATGATAAACGAAACTTCGACCAACGCCTGCATTCTTACGGGACGCATTTCAAAATTCAAATAACAGTTTACATCACCGGCCACGGCTTGCCACGGCCAGCATCGTCCAATGTCGAATATACTGCATTGGACGATATTTGCTTTTGCAACGAAAACCTGAGCAAGGGATTCTTCTAAAACTCTGTATTTTGGAGTTTTGTCATATTTTATTCGGCTATTAGCAAGATTTTGCGTAATTTTGCGCACTCTCCCACATTGTAAATACATATGGCAAAATCTGAAAATAAAAACTCCACGGTCAAAAGCCCGGCACGCCAGGCCCGCAATCGTTGTATAATCAAAATATTGTGGATTGCCTTCGTGGCATTCGTCCTATTCTGCGCCGGCTTCTTCTTCTTAGTCTACAACGGCGAAATCGGTTACATGCCCCCTGTCGAAGAGCTGAAGAATCCACAGGATAAGTTCGCCTCCGTAATCTATACGAGCGACGGCAAGGAGATGGGCCGCTACTTCCGCAATACCGGCAACCGTGTCTACGCCGACTTCGACGAGATATCGCCGGCCGTGGTCGACGCTCTCATCGCCACAGAAGACGCACGCTTCAACGACCACTCGGGCATCGACATCAAGGCTGTCTTCCGCGCCATTGTGAAGACCCTGGCCATGGGCCAGAAAAATGCCGGCGGCGGCTCCACTATCACGCAGCAGCTCGCAAAACAGCTCTACACTCCCCCGTCGAACGGTCTGCTCTCTCGCGCCGTGCAGAAACCCATCGAATGGATGATTGCTATCAAACTCGAACGCTTCTACTCCAAAGAAGAGATTCTGAAGATGTATCTCAACCAGTTCGACTTTCTCTATAACGCCGTGGGCATCAAAAGCGCCGCAAAAGTCTACTTCGACAAATCGGCCGCCGACCTCGACGTGCTCGAATCGGCTACCCTTGTGGGCATGGTGAAAAACCCGTCGTATTTCAACCCCGTCCGCCAGCCCGAGCGCACACGCCAACGCCGCAATGTGGTGCTCGAACAGATGTACAAGGCCGACATGCTCTCTAAAGAAGAGCTCCAGCGGCTCAAAGAGCAACCGCTCACACTCAATTTTCAGCGCGTAGACCACAAAGACGGTCTCGCACCCTACTTCCGCGAAGAACTGCGACGCATGCTGTCGGCCAAAAAGCCGGTGCGCGACAATTATCCGTCGTGGGACAAGCAGCGCTTTGTTGACGACTCTATAGCATGGGCAACTAATCCCCTCTTCGGCTGGATTGAAAAAACACGCAAGCCCGACGGCACAAAATACGACATATACAACGACGGCCTCAAGATTTACACGACCATAGACTCACGCATGCAGCAGTATGCCGAAGAGGCCGTGCACGAGCACATGCAGTCGCTTCAGACTCAGTTCTTCCGCGAAAAGCGCGGACAGTCGACAGCGCCCTATACGACAAACCGCAACGAACTCTCCGACAACATGCGTCAGAAACTCATACTCAACGCCATGAAGCAGAGCGAGCGCGGACGCATAGCACGCCTGCGCGGTCTCAGCGACGAAGAGCTGCAGGCCGAATTCAACCAGCCGTTCGAAATGACCGTCTTCAGCTACGACGGCCCTGTCGACACCGTCATGACACCACGCGACTCGATGCTCTACTCCAAGTCGTTCCTGCGTACAGGATTCATGTCGATGGACCCCTCTACCGGATTCGTCAAAGCATATGTGGGAGGCCCCGACTTCCGCTTTTTCCAGTACGACATGGTTTCGACCGGCCGCCGTCAGGTAGGCTCCACTATCAAGCCTTTCCTCTACACCTACGCCTTCGAGACCGACTTCACCCCATGCACCGAGATGCTCAACGAGCAGCCGACACTGTATGACGAAAACGGCCGCATATGGCAGCCGCGCAATACAGGCAAGGCTCGCGTGGGCGAAATGGTAGACCTCCGCTGGGCGCTCACCAACTCTAACAACTGGATATCGGCACGCATCATGGACCGTCTCAGTCCTGCCGAACTTGTAAAACGAATGCATTCCTACGGCATCACCAACCAGCTCCCGGCCGTTAAATCGCTGTGTCTCGGACCGTCCGAAGTATCGGTCAAAGAAATGGTGACAGCCTACAGTGCCTTCGCCGACAAAGGCATGCGCGCCGACCCCATATATGTCACTGCTATCGCCGATGCCAACGGAAACATCATCACCGACTTCCAGCCCAATCTCACCGAAGTTATAACCCAACGCGGTTATTGGCGCATACTCTCCGTGCTGCTCAACGTTGTCGACAGCGGTACGGGCAACCGCCTGCGCCGTCCGCCGTTCAACATCACTGCGCAGATGGGTGGCAAGACCGGCACAACCAACGACAACGCCGACGGCTGGTTCATGGCATTCACCCCCGACCTCGTATCGGGCACATGGGTTGGCGGCGAAGACCGCTACATTCACTTCAACAACATGGCTCAGGGTCAAGGAGCTTCAATGGCTCTGCCTATATACGGCAAATTCATTTCGAAAGTATACGCCGACCCCACGCTCCCCTACTCGCAGAAAACCGTATTCGACTTCCCCGCAAACCTGAATCTGTGCGAAAACACAATAGGCTACGAAGAAACCGAAGAGACCGTAGAAGAAGCTATGAGCGGAGCATTTGACTGATATTCCCAAACTTTTTTACAGCATAAAAAATTCACAAAATAAGCCGATGAGAAAATGGCGCATCGAAGACAGCGAAGAGCTGTACAACATTAACGGCTGGGGCCGTAACTATTTTTCTATAAACGAAAAAGGCCACGTAGTGGTGACTCCGCGCAAAAACTGTGCGTCTGTCGACCTCAAAGAAGTGCTCGACGAGCTTCAGGTTCGCGACATATGCGCTCCGGTGCTGTTGCGCTTCCCCGATATTCTCGACAACCGCATCGAGAAAATCTCGACATGCTTCGCAGAGGCTTCGCGCCAATACAACTACTCGGCCAGCAACTTCATGATTTACCCCATCAAGGTGAATCAGATGCGTCAGGTGGTTGAAGAAATTGTGTCGTACGGCAAAAAATTCAATATCGGCCTCGAAGCAGGCTCAAAACCCGAGCTCCATGCTGTACTGGCAACAAATATTGCCGAAAACGCTCTCATCATCTGCAACGGCTACAAAGACGAGTCGTATATCGAGCTGGCTCTTCTCGCTCAGAAAATGGGCCGACGCATATATCTGGTCGTTGAAAAACTGAACGAGCTGCGTATGATTGCCGACGTGGCCAAGCGCATCAAGGTGCGCCCCAACATCGGCATACGCATCAAACTCTCGAGCACCGGCTCCGGCAAGTGGAGCGAGAGCGGCGGCGACCAAAGCAAATTCGGACTCAATTCGTCGGAGCTCCTCGAAGCCCTCGACATCATGGAGCGTCGCGACCTCAAAGACTGTCTCAAACTGATACATTTCCACATCGGTAGCCAAATCAACAAAATACGCGTAATAAAAAATGCCTTGCGCGAGGCAACACAGTTCTACGTACAGCTATCGAAACTCGGCTTCGGAATCGAATTCATCGACATAGGCGGCGGACTCGGCGTGGACTACGACGGCACCCGGAGCTCGTCGAGCGAAAGCTCCATGAACTACTCTATTCAGGAGTATGCCAACGACGCCGTTTCGGCAATCGTCGATGCCTGTGCTAAAAACGACCTTCCGCAGCCCAACATAATCAACGAGAGCGGCCGCTCGCTCACAGCACATCACTCGGTGCTCATTTTCGAAGTGCTCGAAACCACACAGCTCCCATACTGGAAAGACTCAGAAGAAATAAATCCCGAAGCCGACGAACTCGCCCTTGAGCTGTATCAGATTTGGGACAAACTCGACAATGCCAACCTCTTCGAAAGCTGGCACGACGCGCAACAAATCCGCGAAGAAGCCCTCGACCGCTTCAGCCTCGGCATGCTCGACCTGCAGACACGTGCACAAGTAGAGAAACTCTTCTGGAGCATCACACGCGAAGTAGGCGAGATCGCAATGAATATGAAGCATGTGCCCGAAGACCTGCGAAAAATAGCCAAAATGGTGCCGGACAAGTACTTCTGCAATTTTTCACTCTTCCAGTCACTCCCCGACTCATGGGCAATCGACCAGATTTTCCCCATAATCCCTATAACCCGACTCGACGAGAAACCGACCCGCACCTGCACCATTCAGGACATCACCTGCGACAGCGACGGTAAAATCTCCAATTTCATATCGCCCGGCGGCACCTCGGCGGCACTTCCCGTACACGCCCTCAAGCCCGGCGAGCCATACTACATCGGTGTCTTCCTTGTAGGCGCTTATCAGGAAATTCTCGGCGACATGCACAATCTCTTTGGCGACACTAATGCCGTGCATATCAGCGTATACAAAGACCGCTATGAGATTGACCAGATTATCGAGGGCGAAACTGTCGACGAAGTGCTCGACTACGTGCAGTACAACCCCAAAAAGCTTGTCCGCAACCTCGAGTCGTGGGTAACAGCATCGATGAAAGAGGGCTCTATCACACCCGAAGAGGGCCGCGATTTCATCAGCACATACCGCTCCGGACTCTTCGGCTACACATATCTCGAAAAATAAGATATGGAAAGCGCCACCGTACGCCGTTGGTTCGTGGAGCTCGCATACCGGGGAGCCATGTTCCACGGATGGCAGCGTCAGCCGGGCGACGTGAGTGTGCAGAGTGTCGTCGAAGACGCTATGTCCACCATTCTGCGCACTCCAGTGGCAATCACCGGGGCAGGCCGCACCGATGCCGGCGTAAACGCCAGGCAGATGTATGCACACGTAGATTTGCCAGCCGATTTCAACCCCGAAGAGCCCCGCTTCGTCCGCGCCCTCAACAGCCTTTGCGGCCGCGACATTGCAATATACCGGTTCATGCCGGTAGCCGCAGATGCACACGCACGCTTCGATGCCACTGAGCGCTCATACCGCTATTTCATACATACCCGCAAATCGCCTTTCACAGGCGATTTGTCGTGGTACTGCCCCAATCCGCCCGACTTCAAAAAAATGAACGAGGCAGCCGCCCTGCTCGTTGGCAGCCGCGACTTCACCTCGTTCTCAAAACTTCATACCGACGTAAAGACCAATATCTGCGACCTGCGGCGCGCTCAGTGGCACTGCATCGACATATCTGAAGGCCGCTGGTATTTCGAAATAGCAGCCGACCGCTTTCTGCGCAACATGGTGCGTGCGGTTGTCGGCACCCTCATCGATGTGGGCAGGGGTAAAATATCACCCTCCGATGTTCTGTCAATTCTCGACCGCAAAGACCGCTGTGCCGCCGGAACCTCAATGCCCGGCGAAGCACTCTTTCTGTGGTCGGTAAGATATCCGTATTTATAAGCATAACGATTCTACGCCGCAGGCTTAATGCGTCCCGGGAAACCTTTAGCACCGAGAATCGATGCTCTTAGAGCCCCCATGCAATGCGAGGCCATTTCGGCATACACACCGGCAAGCATAGTGTTGGCGCCCGACCATGCCACCTGCATCACCTCGGCGGCCAGTGCCGACTCGAAAGAGCTGCGAAGATGCGTCCACGGGTTGCCGCTGTCGGGCAAATCGAAGTCAATCGTTATTATGTCGCCGTCGACATGGTCGATGAGCGAGCTCCCCACGGCCACAGGCGCCAGCTCGGCAATCATAGTAGCCATACAATGGAGTATAACCTTGCGCAGAAGCTGAGCCTGGCCGCGGCCGAGTACTTCGGGACGCTCCTTTACTGTGATATAATCCAGAGCCGCAAAGGCATACACGCTCTCGAGTACGCGGCTTAGCGATATTGCAAATGTCTGTTTCATTGTAGTGTGTTTCTGGTTCATAACCTCAGCCTCTGATGCGACAGATGCTGTAGGAGATATAAGGTGTTATTATACGTCGTGCCGTGTCGAGGCTCATATGGAAGCGCGAAGGACGGCAGAAATTGAGTACAAACGACAACGCCTGGTCGAAGCTTAGCTTGCGCCGCTTGCTCATCACATCGGCCACCTGGGCACCGAGTTCGGTGTAGAGAGCGCGTGTATTTTCGCCGGCGACGAGCGAATCAATGCCGTGGCGCTCTATGGCATGCAGCTTGCGCGATGCCGTGTCATACGACAAGTAATGCGAGTGCGGCTGCATGGCAAGAGCCATAGTAAGCACTTCGTCGAGCGGACGCACACACCCGTTGCGGTAGTCGCGCTCAAAAATTTCGATGCAACGCCTCGCATACTCGGCATTGCGGTTCTTTGTGAGATTTTTCATTTTGTAGTAGTTTATATCAGCACTGCAAATTTACAACATTAATTTTGATTTGTCAATACAAAACACAATTTATATTGATATAAAGTCAATTTTTACAGAATTCTCACACTCACACCTACCCCGATATAAGGCTGAAAACCTTTGGGAGTAAGGCCGTAGCCTCCTTGTAATCCGATACTTACACGCCGTCTAACTGTTTTTGTACACACCAGAGTGCTATGCTGTTGAAAAATTTCAATCGTATCAAGCACAGCCATATGTCCGCTCAGCACCGCACGATAGGCATCTCCTCGGTAAACCGTCTGAGTTAGAGGCACATGTACCTCAACGCTGTCGGTAGTGTCACTTGCGAGTGCCAGACGCTCGCACACACTCTCTTTAGCCCTGACAACAACAATTTCGGGCACGGTGACACGGAGCGTGTCGACACGGGTGAGCACTTTAACATCGGGAGCTACCGCTTTTGGCCGCGGAGCAAGCATATAGCCGACTCCGAAACCCAACAAGATGGCAAACAACACTTTCATGACAGGAGATTGAAATATTTCAATAATGAATTGACATGCACCGCGGCAATCTTGTCGAAGCCGGCATCAGAAAGCAGCAGCGACAGATCGTCGGCATTATCCATAAAGAGATTTTCGCTGAGCACGGCCGGACACGACGTGTCGCGACAGATTGCGAAATTACCCGTCAGGTAGCCCTCATGCGGCAAGGCTCTGTTACCGCCGAGCCCGCATGCAAGCGCCTCGGCCTGCATGAGCCGAGCAAGCGTCTTTGACTCCTGAGAGGCCGCCGGAGCCACAAATGCGCAAAATCCACGCGCGCCATTCCACTCAAGCCCATTGCCGGCGGCATTGTTATGCACCGACACAAGCACAGCCCGTCGCCCTGTGGCAAGTGTGTTTGCACGGCGACAACGCTCTCTCAATGGCACGTCGCTGTCTTCAGGCACAAGCAGCACGCACTCTATGCCATGCAGTTGCAGCCGATGCCGTATTTCGCGTGCCATGTGCCTGCACCACTCCCATTCACGCAGACTTCCGTCGGGGCTGCGTTTTCCCGCGGTCTCACGACCATGACCGTTGTCGACAATAACCAGATTTTGCTTCATAAATCCATTATTAAAAGTAAACAATGCCGCAAAAGTAGCATGGCCGCGTTTCGTCACTTGTCATTTTTTACTTTTCTTCATAAAATCAAAAACCTGCCCGGAGTTGTTTTATGATAAAGACTACGTTCCACTATCTCCAATTCAATTGCATCATGCGCCTACCTATAACATATTTCATCATCATTATAGTAGCCCTGCTGGCTGCAATTCCGCGGAGCCGGGCCGAAGAAACAGTGGGCACACAAGCCGCGCGCCTTGTAAAAATCGATAACGTTCACACGCCTCCCGACAGTATCGACATGTCTCCCATCATTGCCATGCGGCCACACTGCTCAAAACCCAAGCCTATCTGCATCTATGAGCTGCCGATTTCATCTACCACCCAGTCGCACGACTGGCACCGGCTCTGGATAAACACCGCTACCCTCGGCGGCGCCTTCGTCGGCACGCTCTTCGTTCTCGAACTGCTGCCCGAAGATGCCACTAACTGGAACCGCGCATCCATTCAGCAATACTCGCCCGGAACACGCTGGGTACGTAATGTGCTCAAACGCGGGCCCGAATGGGACGGCGACAAATTCATTTTCAACTACGTGCTGCATCCCTATGCCGGAGCTGCCTACTTCATGGCTGCCCGTTCGTGCGGCTTCAACTATTATCAGTCGCTGCTTTACACAACTTTAATATCCACTGTTTTATGGGAGTTCGGCATCGAAGGCTGCATGGAGCGGCCTTCGTATCAGGATATATTTATCACTCCTTTAGCCGGCTCAATCATGGGCGAATGTTTCTATCAGCTTAAGCACCACATAGTCAACAACGGCTACACCCTCTGGGGCTCGCCAGTACTGGGAAATATAGTGGCGTTTCTAATCGACCCCGTAAACGAGGTTCTCGGCATCTTCGACGGCAATCCTGCACGAAAATACGCCAAAACTCTAAAGCGGCCGGCCGTATCGTCGACGCTAATGCCTTATATAAGCAACGACAAATTCGGCTTCAGCATCACCTGCACTTTCTGAACGAGATAGGAAATCACGACTTCCTTATATCGCGTATTGCCCTGGCAATGCTTATCAGACCCGGCTCAAAAATCTCTTTGAGCGTTTCGTAAGCTGTATCGGGATGCGCATCGAGTTCACCGATTATTCTTTCATACTCGGCTCGCGATATGAATTTTCCGAAGTCGGTGATGAAGCCGGCCGTAATCAGTTGCGCCACGTGCGACTGAATGGTGCCTATTTTCACGCCTTTGAGTCGCGCAATATCGCCGAGGCTTTCGCCTGCATTGAACAGAATAAGAGTTTCTTTGAGGCTTGTTCCCGACGGAAGTGTCGCCGGAAGGTTTTCGAATTTACGCACCGCGCTTATAAACTGGCGACCGAAACGGACAGCCTTTTTCTCTCCGACACCGTTCACCTGCACGAATTCGTCGATATTCGACGGACGGCGCACCGCCATGTCGAGCAACGTGGCATCGCTGAAAACAAGATATGGAGGTATGTGCTCTTTGCGCGCGACATCGAGTCTGACGGCTTTGAGCTGCGCGAAAAGCTGCTGCACGGGGTCGGTGACAGCCACTTCTTCCGACCCGATCTTTTTCTTCTTGCGGCCATCGCCTTTCGCTGTCGGTGGCACATAGTTGCTCAGTTCAAGCACATCCTGTCCGCGGAGAATACGCATGCCGTAAGGCGTCACGCGGAGATGATTGGCATCGTCGTAGGCAATTTCGAAAACACCAAGCTGTATCATCTGCGATACATAGTCGGTCCACTCTTCCTTGCGAAGGTCGGCACCGGCTCCGAAAGTGCGTATACGGTCGAACCCTGCACGGACGATATCCGACGTACGCTGTCCGCGGAGAATATTCACGAGCGTGAAGACTCCCACAGCAGTGCCACCCGTACGCATAACGGCGCTGAGAGCCTTTTGGGCAAGGATCGTACCGTCAAACCTCACAGGAGGGTTGAGACATATGTCACAATTGCCGCAGTCGCAGCTGCGTTCTTCGCTGAAATAACTCAGCAGCACACGCCGACGGCATACACGGCCCTCGGCGTAGGCCTGCATACGCGCCAATTTTTCCATATTCACAGCCGTGCGACCCGACTCTGAAGCGAATTTCTGAAGCGTAATCACATCGGCATAGGAGTAGAAGAGCGTGGCCTCGGCAGGGAGTCCGTCACGACCGGCTCTGCCTATTTCCTGATAATAACTCTCAATGTTTCCGGGCATATTGTTATGCACCACCCAGCGGATATTGCTCTTGTCGATACCCATGCCGAAAGCCACTGTGGCACACACAACTTGGGCTGTGCCTTCGAGAAAACGGCGCATCGATTCGTTGCGGCTGTCGGCACTCATTCCGGCATGATAGCACACCGAGCGTATGCCCTGGGCGCACAAAGCCTTGTTCAGATTTTCGGCACCGGTACGCGAGAGACAATAAGCAATGCCCGAATCCTGTGGATATTTGCGGACAAGATTTGCGATATAGCGCAAACGCTCTTTGGCACCCGGATTGGAGTAGGCTCTCAGGCTGATATTCGGCCGGTCGAACGAACCCAGAAGACAATAGGGCTTGTAAAGATTCAGCTGGTTTATTATATCGTCGCGCGTAAGTTTGTCGGCAGTCGCAGTCAGCGCCACAACGGGTACAGTGGGAAATTGCTCCTTGATGACCGCAAGCTGTGTGTAGTCGGGGCGGAAATCATGTCCCCACTGCGATATGCAGTGAGCCTCGTCGATGGCAAACAGACTGATGTCGAGCCGGCTGAACCAGTCAATTCCCTGTAGAAGGCGCTCGGGCGACGTATATAGCAATTTCAACTTGCCGTCGACGGCAGCCTGCATCACACTGCGGTTGTAGGCCTCATCCTGGCTGGAATTGAGCGAGGCCGCCGGTATGCCGTTGGCAACAAGCGCCGCCGTCTGGTCCTGCATAAGGGCTATGAGGGGCGACACAACAATGGCCACACCATGCTCTGCGAGCAATGCCGGCATCTGGAAACACAGCGATTTTCCGCCACCTGTGGGCAGAAGCACCACCGAGTCGCGACTACAAGCCACAGCCTCTATCACCTCGTATTGTCCGGGGCGGAAGGAGCGATAACCATAAAATCGTGTCAGCAGGCTAAGCGCCCGTTCATACAACTGCTTGTTCATTCTATTCCTTTGGGTATAAAACGCGTGCCGTCGAAAGTGAAACCAATCAGCCTGGCAGCCGCAAGACGTACAATGATGTCTTCGGCCTCAGTCAGCGATATGTGCAGCGCGAGTGCCGCCCGACGCTCACTCATTGCCACACCGCCGCTGTAGAGCGCCGCCAGCTCGTAATGTCGCTGCGTGAGCGCCGGAGCAGTGCTGTCGTCGAGTTCCCAGGCTCGCACCATAAGAGGATGCGCGGCAATATTCTCGTCGGCCACACGATAGTAGGCCTTACGGGCTCCGCCCTCCTCTGCCACATACACAGGCCGGCAGGCGGCAGGCGAAATTTCGGCTACGATAACACGTATATTGTCTTCGACGCGATATGCCATGAATGCCGGCATCTGTGGCGGGACACAATACCTCTCTGCAGCCTGCTCCACCACATAAATATCCTCTTCGTTGCGTACTCCGGCAATGACTCCATTGTCTTTTACGCCGATGAGCAACCGTCCTCCGCCGTTATTGGCAAAGGCCGATACCGAACGGGCAATCTTACGGGCATCGGAGATAGTGAATTTGAAATCCTGATGCTCGTGCTCGCCCTCGGCCATCCACTCGCGCAGCAACGAAGCACCGCGTATGGCTTTAAGGTCTTTCATCTTTTCTATCCAATTAGACTGCTAAGTCTGCACTCGGCAAGGGCAGTCGTCAGAGCAATCCGAGCAATTTCTCCACTTCGTCGAAAGTCCGCTCGGGAGCTGCCTGCCAGAAATTCTCATAAGCTGCGGCATTGCCTCCGTCGCCGGGAGTGTCGCTCACAACGCGAATGCACACAAACGGCACATTTTTTATATAGCATACCTGCGCTATTGCTGCCGACTCCATATCTACGGCCTTTGCGTCGGGATACAAATCGAGAATACGGCGCAAATCGTCGGGATTGTCGACAAATATATCGCCCGAAGCAAGAAGGCCTTCTTTTACGCTGAGCTGCCTGCGTATATCTTCCGGCAGCGGACATGTGAAGCGTGCCGGACATCCGGCCGCCTCGCCCTTAACAGTGCCGGGGCCACACCACACGTCGTGGTATGCAATCTCTGAGGCCAGCACAACATCGAGCACACGTGCAGGTTCAGAGGTAGCACCTGTGCCTCCGGCAACTCCGGTATTGATAATCATCATCGGATGAAAATTCTCTATCAGCGTAAGCGCTCCCACGGCGGCGTTGACTTTGCCAATGCCGCATTTACAGGCCACGATATCATGTCCGGCGAGCTTGCCGGTATGAAAGGCAAAGCCGTTTACGCTAATCTCGCTCACATCGGCCATAAGAGGCAGCAGAAGCGCCAGCTCCTTATCCATGGCCACTATTATGCCAATTTTCATAAAACTCTCGTATATTCGGTTGGTAGAAAAAAGGTGTGCCCGGTCTATAACAAAACAGGCACACCCTTCTATATGATAATAAATGTCTTACTTCTCGAATTTCTTCACAATCAGTGTGGCGTTGTGACCGCCGAAGCCGAACGAGTTCGACAGCGCGGCGCGTACTTCACGCTTCTGAGCCTTGTTGAATGTGAAATTGAGCGAGTAATCGATTTCTTCGTCCTCGTCGCCCTCTTCGTGGTTGATTGTGGGAGGGATGATGCCGTCGGTCACTGCCTTGATTGAGAACACTGCCTCGATAGCGCCGGTGGCACCGAGCAGGTGGCCTGTCATCGATTTAGTCGACGAAATGTTGAGCTTGTGGGCGTGTTCGCCGAAAAGCTGCTCGATAGCTTTCACCTCCGAGCGATCGCCTACGGGAGTCGACGTGCCGTGAACATTTATATAGTCGATATCCTCGGGCTTCATGCCGGCGTCTTCAAGAGCGTTCTGCATGGCAAGAATAGCGCCAAGGCCTTCGGGATGTGTTGCAGTGATGTGGTAAGCATCGGCCGAGAGACCGCCGCCGGCAATCTCGCAGTAAATTTTAGCACCGCGGGCAAGAGCGTGCTCAAGTTCTTCAAGAACGAGCACTGCCGAACCTTCGCCAATAACAAAGCCATCGCGACTCTTGCTGAACGGACGAGAAGCTGTCTCGGGACTGTCGTTGCGGGTCGACAAAGCATGCATAGAGTTGAAGCCGCCTACACCTGCGGGGAAAATAGCAGCTTCAGCACCACCTGTGAGAATTGCATCGGCTTTGCCGAGACGTATGAGATTGAATGCGTCGATGATTGCGTTGTTCGACGACGCGCAGGCCGAAACCACGCCGTAGTTGGGGCCATGGTAGCCATATTCCATTGAGATGTGGCCCGACGCGATGTCGGCAATCATCTTAGGAATAAAGAAAGGATTGTATTTAGGGCCTTTGTCGGAATTGAGGGCATAGTATCCGGCTTCTTCCTCAAAGGTATGAAGACCACCGATACCGGCAGCGACAATCACACCTACGCGGTTCTTGTCCACTTTGCCTTCTTCGGCTGCTGCTTCAAGCGCCGCATCTGCAATGGCCTGACGAGCCGCTACAAGTGCATACTGAGCATATAGGTCGAGCTGACGGGTTTTCTTACGGTCGAAATGGTCCTCTGCATTGAAGCCTTTTACCTCGCAGGCAAACTGCGTCTTGAAAAGACTTGCATCGAAGTGTGTGATTGGGCCGGCTCCGCTAACGCCTGCTTTGGCATTTTCCCATGTGGTCTCCACGTCGTTGCCAAGAGGTGTGATAGCACCCATGCCGGTGACTACTACTCGTTTAAGTTCCATTGTGTTATGGTTGGTTGTTGAGGGCTGCCGCATTGCATGCGCACTTTCGGCCCACTGAGTAAAGAGATGCGTCCTTGTTAAAGGGACTGTCAAAATTTAACCGCCGTTTCATTTCGCTTCTGCGAAATTTCGCGGCGGTTTATTAAGTGGCGTTGAAATATCGCTGCTTACTTCGCGTTAGCTTCTACGAATGCTATTGCGTCGCCGACAGTTTTGATTTTTTCTGCTTCTTCGTCGGGGATGGTTACGCCGAATTCTTTCTCGAAGTCCATGATGAGTTCAACGGTATCGAGCGAATCTGCACCGAGGTCGGTGATGAAAGATGCGGTTTCTGTTACCTGGTCGGGCTGAACACCGAGTTTATCAACTACGATGCTTTTAACGCGATCTGCTACTTCAGACATAATAGTGAGATTATTTTGTGATTAATAATTTGCGTTTTAGCGATGCAAAGTAAGTAAAAAATATCCAATTACAGAAATTTTTATTTATCTATCTCTTGCATCCGATGCGCCTTTTATCACATAATGCACTAATACACCGCACCTTAACTACAATTAGCACTCAATGTCAAAAATTGTTAAGTCGGTTTGCCCTGCGACAACTTTTCGCTACTTTTGCACAGCTGCGGAAAAGCACCGCAGCTTTTATTTATTCGACATGGAACAATACATCGTATCGGCCAGAAAATACAGACCCTCGACCTTTGCGTCGGTGGTCGGGCAACCGGCGCTGACGGCGACGCTTAAAAACGCCATCGCCACCGACCGTCTGGCTCACGCCTACCTATTCTGTGGGTCGCGAGGCGTGGGTAAGACTTCGTGTGCCCGTATTTTCGCCAAAACTATCAACTGCTCCTCGCGCACTTCCGACGGCGAGGCTTGCAACCAGTGCGATTCATGCCGGCAATTCAACGAAAACCGTTCACTCAACATTCTTGAGCTCGACGCCGCCTCAAACAACGGTGTCGACGACATGCGACAACTCATCGAACAGGTGATGGTGCCCCCGGCATCCGGAAAGTACCGCGTATTCATCATCGACGAGGTGCATATGCTCACGGCGGCTGCGTTCAACGCGTTTCTCAAAACGCTCGAAGAGCCGCCGTCGTATGTTATTTTCATACTTGCCACGACCGAAAAGCACAAAATCATACCGACAATCCTGTCGCGCTGCCAGATTTACGATTTCAACCGCATAACAATCGCCGACATGGTGGCACAGATGCAACGCATCGCCGCCAACGAAGGCATTGCAGCCGAACCGGCCGCATTGAATATCATAGCACGTAAGGCCGACGGTGCCATGCGCGACGCTCTCTCGATATTCGACCAGGTGGCGGCAAGCTCTCGCGGAAACATCACCTATCAGTCGACAATCGACAATCTGAACGAGCTCGACAACAGCTACTACGAACGTCTCGTCGACGCATTCGTCGCCCAGGATGTGGCCACTTCGCTCCTAATATATAAAGAGGTGCGCGAAAAAGGCTTCGACTCACTCTTCTTCATCAACGGTCTTGCACGATATCTCCGCGACCTTATGGTGGCGATGAATCCGGCAACTCTTTGCCTTCTAGAAGCGACCGACGACGTGCGCCAGACAATGGCCGAAAAAGGAGCAAAACTGCACCCAACATTCCTTTACAAAGCAATGGACCTCTGCAATGAGGCCGACTTCAATTTCCGAACCGCAGGCAACAAACAATTCCTTATAGAGCTGACGCTCATTAAACTATGCCAATTACTCAGCCCCTCGCCCGATGAAAGCGGAAGCGACGGGGGGCAACTGAGACCGCTGGAGAGCTTCGCAACCTCCTCGCCGGCCCCGCAAGCAATTGGCGCAACCCCTGCAACTACTGTGCCTCACGCTACGGCTACGGTTCAGACTCCGACACGACCTTCGGTGCCGCATGTAGTGGCATCGAAACCATTGCCCGAAATGACGCACAAGTCGTACACCTCAGGCACTCTGTCGCTCAATAGCACCACACCCAAACCCGAGGCGCAGCCACAGCAGGTGCAGCAAGCCTCGGAGCCAGAGCCGGAATTCAGAAACAAGCCTTACAGCGATGCCGATTTTGCAACGGCATGGCATGCGCTTGCTTCGTCGTTCGATGCCGAGCCGCTGCTCAAAAGCGTGCTCTCCGCAAGCGAGCCACTGCGTACGGCCGAACACACCTTCGAAATAAAGGTGTGGAACGCCATGCAGGCCGACATAGTCCAGAAATCTCTCGGCTCTATCACCAGGCAAATCCGCGACCGTCTGTCGAACGACGCAATCACCCTCGAGCCACAGGTATGTCAAGGCGACATTCCGCCGGCTTTCTGGACCGAACAACAGGTGCTCGACTACTTGCTCAAGTCGCATCCCGCACTATCGGAGATGATGACAAAATTCAAGATGCACCTCATCTAAAAATTTTCAATGCGCAACATTTCACTTCTATTATTTGCAATAGCCCTTACTATTTTTGTCGCCTGCAGCCCGCGACACTGCTGCGACACAAGATACACAACTCTTACAGCCGACATCGACAGCCTCTTCGGCGCGATGTTTGCCGATTCAGAACCCGGCGCTATTGTACTGATAGCCAAAGGAGACACCGTAATCTACGAGCAAGGTTTCGGAAAAGCACGGCTCGACGAAAACACTCCAATCGACAGCACGACGCTTTTCAATATCTGCTCTATATCAAAGCAATTCTCTTCGGTTGCACTGCTCATACTTCAGGAACGCGGCGCACTCTCGATGAGCGACACCGTGTCGCAGTATTTTCCCGAATTCCACTCGCCTCTGCTGAGGCAAATCACCCTCAGGCAGATGATGTCGCACACATCGGGAATTCCCGACACACGTCCGCGCACCGAGCAGCAGTGGCAGGAATACCTCAAGAAACACAAAAGCATCTACGCCAATGTAAACGACTACAAGCACTACGCTCTGTGGAAAGAGTCGACACAGTATCTCGACGATCTCGACTCACTCGCATTCACGCCCGGCACTCAATATGAGTATCAGAATCCTACCTTTCAGCTTGTGCTGCCTATAGTTGAACGCCTCACCGACTCAGAGTTCACTTCGTGGATGCACACCAATATATTTGCCGGAGCCGGCATGAAACACACTGTATATTTCCAGCCCGATGTGCCCATGAACAACTACGCGCACGGATATATTCCCGCCGAAGGCGAGGCCGGAACAGCATCACGCAGCAAAGACGGCCGCTGGGAGGAATCGGACTACGGCGAGGCAAATTTCTTTCCCACGAAAGCCGACGGTGGCCTCTACACCACCTCGCGCGACTTCCTTCGCTGGCAGCGCGCCCTTTACAGAAATCGCATAATTAACGAAGAATCTCTGAAGCAGACCGTAGAGCCAATCGTACTCACCGACGAGCCCGACACCTACTATGGCCTCGGCCTATACTCATACCGGCGAGAGGGTTTCCCTCTGAAAATATTCCACACAGGCGACAACGGCGGGTTCTACACCTACGCCGCATATTTTCCAGGGAGCGAGGTGTCGGTAATAATTTTTGCAAACCGTCCCGACTGGGACCGTCCGGCGACTGTGGCGGCTGTCGACAGCATTCTTGTCGCCGAAAAGCTCATTTGAATTGTTATATAATACAGTTCACAATCTATCAAAATTCAAAATAAAATGTTTACAGAAAAACGGAGCAGCATGCTCCATGGAGTCCTTCTCATCGGCCTCTTTTCATGCGCGGCATTCTACATAGGTTCGGCACAGATATTCACCGAGCTGTCGTTCAGCCCCATGATCATAGGCATAATTCTCGGCATGCTATATGCCAACAGCTTACGCAACAATCTGCCTGAGACATGGGTGCCGGGCATACAGTTCTGTTCCAAAAAGCTGCTCAGACTCGGCATCATCCTGTATGGCTTCCGCCTCACATTCATGGACGTTGTCGCTGTAGGTCTGCCGGGCATCATCATCGATGTTATCGTTGTCACTGTCACTGTCATAGGCGGTTACTGGCTTGGCAAAGCCCTCAAAATGGACCGCGACATAGCCCTGCTCACTTCAATAGGCAGCGGCATATGCGGTGCGGCAGCCGTGCTCGGCGCAGAGTCTACAATTCAGACAAAGCCCTACAAAACGGCCGTAGCCGTGGCCACAGTGGTGATTTTCGGAACAATATCAATGTTCCTTTATCCAATTGCCTACCGTGCAGGCATTCTCAACCTGTCGCCCGAAGAAATGGGTATTTACGCCGGGTCCACACTTCATGAAGTGGCTCACGCCGTAGGTGCCGGCAATGCCATGGGCCCGGAAATCTCCGATGTGGCCGTGATTGTAAAGATGATACGCGTCATGCTGCTCGTGCCCGTGCTTCTCATTCTCGGCTACTGGACGGCTGTCTCTGCCGTAAAACACGGCAATGCGGGCAACGCCACAAAAGGCAAAGTGACAATTCCATGGTTTGCTCTCGGCTTTCTCGCAGTCATCGGATTCAATTCATTCAGCTTATTGCCGCAGTCTGTTGTCGACATTATCAACTACATCGACACATTCCTGCTCACTATGGCTATGGTGGCCCTTGGTGCCGAAACGAGCATCGACAAATTCAAAAAAGCGGGAGCAAAGCCGTTTATACTTGCATTCATCCTTTTTATATGGCTCATCGCCGGTGGATGGCTGCTTGCTAAATACATCTCGCCACTCTTCATCTGACTCTCCGCTCAATCAACTGAGCAGAGGCTGTCTAACCGCGGTTAGACGGCCTCTGTCATTTCTGAGTTGGAGTAATATTATTTCTTATACGACTCTCTTACGAAAGGCGCATTATCGAGATATTCTGCGCTCTGGCGGATGCCTTCTTCGGGGTCGCCGGTAAATTCTTCGATTTCAACATAAAAGTTCTCCACACCTGCGGTGTCGGCATTATTGAAGATAGCGTCGAAACCTACCATACCGCTCTGACCAATCTCGCGGAGGTCTTTGATATGGAGAAGCTTGAAGCGGCCGGGATACTTCTTGAAATAATCAACAGGAGCTGCATGACCATACATAGTCCAGTACACGTCCATCTCATAGAGCATCTCGGGGTTGGTGTTCTCAATCATATAATCGAGCATTTTCACACCTTCTACCTCCTTGAACTCGTGCGAGTGGTTGTGATAGCCGAATTTAAGGCCCTGGGCCTCACAGCGGCGTGTTACCTCGCTCAGAGCCTCGCACTGCTTCTTAAGGTCGGCCAGCGAGTCGGGCACATTCATCCACGGCATCACGATATATTCCATGCCGGCGGCCTTGTGGTCGGCGATGGTCTTGTCCCACCACTTATAGAATTCGCTATAGTCGCCCGATTTCATTTCGTCGGCCGAAAGGCTGCGGCCGGTGTGCGACGATGTGGCCTTGAGACCGGCTTCCTCACAAGCTTTGGCAAATTCTTCGGGAGTAAGGCCATAGAAAAGTCCCTTGCCATTATCGTAGTTTGCAGCCTCCACATGTGTGTAGCCGTTATCCGATACCGATTTGAGAAGTCCGGGAAGATTGTCGTGATATTTCTGTCCCTCGTCGAGCAGATGGCGCACAGAATAGAGCTGAATGCCCTTATCTTTTTTAGGAGCATCTGTCTGTGCGTTGGTGCAGGCAACTGCGCCGCCGAGCAATAAGGCCGACACAGCAAAGAGTATTGTCTTAAGTTTCATAGTTTAGATTGATTAATTTTAAAGGGGTGTCACAGCCGGCCGAACCGAGCAATGACACCCCGTATCAGATTATCGATTTATTAATCGAGGGGTTTAACGCGGATGTTGCGGAACCAAACGTTGTCGCCGTGGTCCTGGAAGCCGATATAGCCTTCGTGATTCTCACCGCCGCAGTTGTTGAGGAGCTCGAATGCGAGGGGCCATTTTTCCTGGCTGAACTTGCTGTTCTGGAGCAGTTCTGTCCACTGAGGAGTCCAGAGGTGGTATTCAACCACATTCTCACCGTTCTGCGAGTGAACTACAGTGCCTTTGTAAACGAGAATCTTAGCCTTGTTCCATTCGCCGTAAGGTTTCTGGTTCTGGGGCTTGGCGGGAATCATGTCGTAGAGAGAAGCCGACATGCGGTTGCCGTCGACACCGAGCTTGGCATCAGGGTGGTTTGCATTGTCGAGCACCTGATATTCGGGAGCCGAGATATAGATTGGCTCGAGCTGCTTGCTGCCGTCTTCTTTTGTAGTCTCAACTTCCTGAGCGAGGTAGAAGATACCGGAGTTGCTGCCTTTGTCGACTTTCCATTCGAGTTCGAGTTCGAAGTTGCCGAGCTGCTTGCCAAAGATGATGTCGCCCCCCTGGAGGGTCTGGCCTTCGCCTGTACCCGAGCCATTGAATTTGATAGCGCCGTCTTCTATTGTCCAGCGCGAAGGTACGGTGTCTTTACCGTAGCCACGCCAACCGGTGAAGTCTTTGCCGTTGAAGATGGTATAGTAACCTTCTTCGTCAACGGGGAAAGATGTGAGGTCTATCTGCTCGTTCTGGAGAACGGTGTACTGGGGACCTGCGGGAACTGAGTCTGTTGCCTCACATTCCTGTGAAGCATTCTTGCTGCCGCAAGCGGTAGCGGCTACAACAGCGAGAGCTGATGCGAAGAAAAGAATCTTTTTCATTTTATATTTATATATGTGTTTTTTGCTGTTATGCGGGCATTTCGGGAAGTTTCCAACCGTCGCGATACTGCTTGCGGATAAGAGACTCGGCATACTGACGGGCGTTTACGGGGTCGGACCACGTCTTATCAAATGTGGGATGACCGTCTTTGATGTGGAATCCGTCGGCGATGCAAGTGCGGATTGTGGCATCCTCGGGGATGTTGGTGAAACGCATGTTCTCGCCATCCCAGTCGAGCACCTGGTTGAGACCCTGAAGACGTGCGGCGAGCACACCCATTACAACCATTTCGTTGAACGGGCCGGCTTCGGAGAAGTCCGATGCCGAAGGTGTGCGGTGTGCATAATCTTCCTTGCAGGCACGCACCCAGTCTTTGCCGTGGCTGAGTTCAACTTTGCGGGCAATCGAGGGTGCTTCGGGAACACGACCCGAAAGCAGATAGGGATTTACGCCGTAGCAACCGCAGATAAGGGTGTCTTTGGTGCCGTAGAAGATGAGGGCGCCACCCTGGTCGTTGAGGTCTTTGCCATCGGGAAGGCCTGCGGGACGTTCGGGAAGGATACCGCCGTCATACCATGTGATTTCTACTTCGGGCATACCTACCTTAGGCATGTTGTCGCGACGTGGGAAGGT
>Ga0137307_100665_pt1 | contig 41347 bp, 46 predicted proteins | sample NAcewD2O_March_2_FD_97180 | JGI IMG/M metagenome (GOLD analysis project Ga0137307, IMG submission 97180) | Mouse cecal microbial communities from Vienna, Austria - N-Acetylglucosamine amended D2O_March | ecosystem: Host-associated > Mammals > Digestive system > Large intestine > Cecum | place... | reverse complement strand
AGGGATAAACGCTGAAGGCATCTAAGCGTGAAGCCCCCCTCAAGATGAGATATCCCCCGCAGAAGCGGATAAGACCCCTTGAAGACGACGAGGTAGATAGGGCATGGGTGTAAGTGCAGCAATGTACTGAGCTGAATGCTACTAATCGGTCGAAGGCTTATCCTGAGCGGTATGGTAAATGTTGGAAGGAAGAGACGGATCAGACGGTACAGGTCGGGATCATAAGGAAAGGTTTTTGTGTTCGGTTTTGAGGGAACAGCCTCAGTAATAATGGCCTCGTGGCTCAGTTGGTTAGAGCGCCGCCCTGTCACGGCGGAGGTCGTCGGTTCGAGTCCGATCGGGGTCGTTATGGGATCTTAGCTCAGCTGGGAGAGCATCTGCCTTACAAGCAGAGGGTCATAGGTTCGAGCCCTATAGGTCCCATTTTATAAGAATTCAAAGTGCATATATTTTAAGATATATGCCGATGTGGCTCAATTGGCAGAGCAGCTGATTTGTAATCAGCAGGTTATCGGTTCGAGTCCGATCATCGGCTTTATGGGTGGATTCCCGAGTGGCCAAAGGGGACAGACTGTAAATCTGCTGCTTTATGCTTCGGTGGTTCGAATCCACCTCCACCCATTCAATTAAATATTATTATCGCGGGGTGGAGCAGTCTGGAAGCTCGTCGGGCTCATAACCCGAAGGTCATAGGTTCAAATCCTATCCCCGCTATTTTTGCCCAGATAGCTCAGTCGGTAGAGCAGAGGACTGAAAATCCTCGTGTCACTGGTTCGATTCCGGTTCTGGGCATTTGTATTGTCAAAGATAAGATTTATGGACGCGCGAGACGGCGCTTTTTTTTATTTAAATATTCCTTAAGAACCTTTTTTATTGTGAAGATATATGATAAAATGAAAGTCGGGTCACAGTTATTCTTATAAAACTGAAATGGGAGCAAACTTATGTATGAGTATGAATTAAAAAAATATGCAAATGATATTTTGGAATCTGAAAATTTTAAGAGTACGAAAGAGTATATTCAGCATGGGAATATGTCGGTGCAGGAGCATTGTATCAATGTCGCAAGGGCTAGTTTATATATCAGGGACAGATTTAAGATCAGGTGCAATACAAGAGATCTGATCAGAGGTGCATTACTTCACGATTATTTTCTGTATGACTGGCACAAGAGCGACAAGGTAAATTCCCATAGGCTACATGGCTTTTTTCATCCGGCAAGGGCCTTGTACAATGCGGGAAAAGAATATCATTTATCTGCCAGGCAGAAGGATATTATCATAAAACATATGTGGCCGCTCACGGTGATCCCGCCTATGTGCAGGGAGGCGTGGATCGTGACGACGGCGGATAAGTACTGTTCTTTGTTGGAGACGCTTTATATACAGAGGGGAAGGATCCACATACAGAGAGACAGGAGAAAATATGGCCTTGTGGGTATTTCTGACCATAGAGTGGCATAATGAACGCAGGACAGGCAATGTAAAGACAAAAGTAGGATATTTTGCAGAATGCTTTGAATAATTTGATAGAAAGGATTATACATTTTATGAGAAAAACCAAGATTATCTGTACGATCGGTCCGGTTTCTGAGAGCGAAGAAAAGTTAAAGGAACTGCTTCTGGCTGGAATGAACGTGGCCAGATTCAATTTTTCGCATGGGGATCATGCGGGGCATCAGATCAAGCTTGAGAGGGCGAGAAGGGCAGCGAGGGAGTTAGGACTTCCTCTTGCGACCATGCAGGATACGAAGGGGCCAGAGATCAGGCTGAAGGATTTTGAGGGTGGAAAAGTCTGCCTCGAGACAGGTGCGACATTCAGGCTCACGACGGAGGAGGTACTGGGGACTGCAGACAGGGCATCCATAACATATAAGAATTTGAAGAATGATGTAGAAATAGGAAAAAGCATACTGATCGATGATGGACTGGTCGAGCTTACGATCAAGGCGATCGAAGATACGGATATCGTGTGCGAAGTGATCAATGGAGGCTATATTTCAAATCACAAAGGGATCAACGTGCCAGGTGCGATTCTCTCCATGCCTTATATCAGTGACGTTGACAGGGATGATATTCTGTTTGGCGTGAAGATGGGGTATGATTATCTCGCAGCGTCATTTGTGAGATGTGCGGATGATGTGCTGGCGGTCAGGAAACTGATCGGGGAGCATGGCGGCAGGATGAAGGTGATATCCAAGATCGAGAATATGCAGGGGATTGATAACCTGGATGAGATCCTGGCGGTTTCTGACGGGATCATGGTGGCAAGAGGTGACATGGGAGTTGAGATCCCGCTCGAGGAAGTGCCTGTTCTGCAGAAGAAAATGATTAAAAAGGCACTGCAGCTCGGAAAGATCGTCATAACAGCGACGCAGATGCTCGATTCTATGATCAAGAATCCAAGGCCGACCAGAGCGGAGACAACGGATGTGGCCAATGCGATCTATGATGGCACGTCTGCGATCATGCTCAGTGGGGAGAGCGCTGCCGGCGCATATCCGATCGAGGCTGTGAAGACGATGAGCAGGATCGCGGAGCGCACAGAAGAGGATATCTGCTATGCGGCAAGACTGCGGGAGAGAAGCCACAATTGGGAGAATAATGAGGAAGTAACGACGGCAATCTGCCATGCGTGCTGTACGACCGCCATGGATTTGAATGCAAAGGCGATCATTACTGTGACGATGTCTGGATTTACAGCAGGCATGATATCAAAATACCAGCCGGGATGCACGGTGATCGGCTGTGCTGTGGATGAGATGGTGTATCGGCAGATGGCGCTGATGTTTGGTGTCAGTCCGCTGCTGATCGCGAAGGAAGATGATGCGGAGGAGCTGTTCAATACAGCGGTGAAGGCGAGCGTAGATGCAGGGCTGATCGGTCCTGGGGATAAGGTTGTGATAACCGCGGGTGTGCCTCTGGGTGTTGCCGGCAATACAAACATGGTCCGTGTTGTGGAAGTATAGCATTCAATACAGTTTTAAAGCACGCTCAATCCGGCCAGTATGTCATCTGGTTCGGGATCAGAGCCGTTGAGGGGAACAGATGGGGAGAGTTTTTTGTATTGTCGGGAAAAGTTCATCGGGAAAGGATACGATTTATAAAAAGCTCTTGGAGAATCCGTCTCTTCATTTGAAGCGGATCGTTCCCTACACGACGCGTCCGATCCGTGCAGGGGAACAGGAAGGTGTGGAGTATCATTTTACGACGATCGAGGGGATGGCCTGCCTGCAGGCGGAGAACAGGATCATTGAGTGCCGTTCCTATGATACGGTATATGGAACATGGTACTATTTTATGGCGAAGGACAGTCAGATCGAACTGGAGGAAAACGATTATCTGGTGATCGGTACTCTGGAGTCTTATATCAGGATCAGGGATTATTTTGGCAAAAACAGAGTGGTTCCTGTCTACATCGATCTGGATGACGGGGAACGTCTGTCGCGTGCACTTGAGCGCGAAAGGAGGCAGAGCCAGCCGGGGTATGAAGAAATGTGCAGGCGCTATATAGCGGATGCGGCGGACTTTTCACAGGATAATCTCGAGAGGGCAGGTATTTCCATACGGTTTGATAACCGGGAGCTGGAGGCCTGTCTGTATGAAGTATCGGCGTATATAATGGCTTTTCAGAAGCAGACCTGTTTTTCCGGTTCTGATGGTACACAGGGAAAAGGGGACTGACTGTATGAGTGGGGTGGTAGATAGATGGATCTGAAGGTAAATGAAGTACAGCAGACTGCACCAGTGCAGCAGACGCAGACCGCACAGCCGACGGATGATTCGTTCAGGTTTATGCTGGCGAGCAATATCGAGGAAGCGGGGCTCGCGGAGCGGTTGAATCTCATGATGGAAGAGATCGTGATGCAGGGGGATAAGATCGTGAAGCGCATGGATGTGCGTGACATGCGCAGATACCGCACATTGATCAAAGAGTTTATGAATGAGATCGTGAACCGTTCTCACAAGTTCTCGCGCGAAAATTTTCTGGACAGGCGCGGGCGGCACAGGGTTTACGGCATCATCAGACTTGTGGACGAGAAGCTGGATGAGCTGGCACAGGAACTGGTGAGCGAGGAATGCGATAAGATCGCCATTCTTGCCAAGGTAGATGAGATACGGGGCCTGCTGCTTGATATTTTTGCCTAAACCATGCAGCCCACAAGTCTAATTTCTGATGAGAGCAGTATGCAAGGGGTATGAATATGGGAACAGACTCAGGAACAGAGTGCTTGACTTGGCGTGATGTGGTGGGGCAGACGCAGCTTACAGAGAACCTGCAGAATGCCCTGAAGCACAATAAAATATCACACGCCTATCTGATACAGGGTGAAAAAATGTCGGGAAAATGTATGATCGCTGATATTTTTTCGAGAGCGCTGCAATGCGAATGCGGACAGGAGGAGGACCGCCAGGCCACGTTGTTTGATCTCGGTGCGACGGCGGATCAAGATCAGACTGGTGTCAAAATGCGACCCTGCAACTGCTGCAGATCATGTAAGCAGGCAATAAACGGAAATCATCCGGATATCATCCATGTGATCCATGAGAAACCCAATGTGATAACCGTAGACAACATCAGACAGCAGGTCAATGGGGATATTGCCATCAAACCGTACAGCGGCGCGTATAAGATCTATATCATAGACGAGGCTGAAAAGATGAACGTGCAGGCGCAGAATGCCCTGTTAAAGACTTTGGAAGAACCGCCGGAGTATGCGGTGATCCTGCTGCTGGCGACCAGGGCGGAGGCGATGCTCCCGACGATATTGAGCCGCTGTGTCACGTTGGATACAAAGCCGGTCTCCGATGACCTGATCAAAAAATATCTGATGCAGAAGATACAGATACCGGATTACAAGGCGGCTGTCTGCTCTTCTTTTGCGAGGGGAAATGTGGGCCGTGCGATCGAGCTTGCTTCCAATGAGACCTTTGATCACATGAAACAGTCTGTGCTCGGGATATTAAAAAATGTCACGGATATGGAGATCAATCAGATCGCGTCCGAGGTCAGGAAGATCAATGAGGAAAAATTTGACACGGATGATTATCTGGATCTGTGTTTTATCTGGTTTCGGGATGTGTTATTATATAAAGCGTGTGGCTCATATGGCAGGCAGTGTCGTTATATTTTTCAGGAGGAGACCCCTGGCATTGCCAGCGCGGCAAAACGGTACAGCTACGATGCGATCGAAAAGATCATTCATTCGATCGATCGGGCAAGGAGCAGACTGGCGGCTAATGTGAACTTTGACCTGACGATGGAGCTGATGTTTCTGGATATGAAAGCGGGATGAGACGCAGGCGTACATTGGCAGTCACAGGCTGTAGATTAAGATTTAAGTGGGGTAGATAGATATGATAAAGGTTATTGGCGTGAGATTTCGGACAGCGGGAAAGATATATTTTTTTGATCCGGTGAATTTTGACATAAAGCGTGGAGATCATGTGATCGTGGAGACTGCGCGCGGGATCGAATATGGAACGGTGGTGGGAGATCCCAGGGAAGTCAGTGAGGACAGGGTGGTGCAGCCCTTGAAACCTGTGCTGCGGATCGCCACCAAGCGTGACATGGAGCAGGAGGCAGCGAACAAGCAGAAGGAAAAGGATGCTTTTAAAATCTGCCTTGAAAAGATAAAGAAACATAATCTGGAGATGAAACTGATCGATGCGGAGTACACTTTCGACAACAACAAGGTGCTGTTTTACTTTACGGCAGATGGCCGCATCGACTTCAGGGAACTGGTGAAGGATCTGGCTTCGGTGTTTAAGACGAGGATCGAGCTGCGCCAGATCGGTGTGCGCGATGAGACAAAGATACTTGGCGGTATCGGCATCTGCGGCAGACCGCTCTGCTGTCACTCTCATCTGTCAGAGTTTGTCCCGGTTTCGATCAAGATGGCGAAGGAGCAGAATCTATCGTTGAATCCGACGAAGATCTCAGGGGTATGCGGACGTCTGATGTGCTGCCTAAAGCATGAGGAAGAGACGTATGAATACCTCAACAGAAAGCTTCCGAATGTGGGGGATTTCGTGACAACGGATGACGGGTTTAAAGGTGAAGTGCACAGTGTGAATGTGCTCCGCCAGCTGGTCAAGGTCGTTGTCGAGGTGGATGATGAGAAGGAGATCCGTGAGTATAAGGTGGAGCAGCTCCGGTTCAGGAGACGTCATAAAAAAGATAAGAATGACAATATGAGCAATGAGGAGCTCAGGGAATTGAGGGAGCTTGAAAAGCTCGAGAAACAGGAGAAGGACGCAAAATCTAAGCTTGAAGATAATGTGTGAGTCCTTGATGTGCAGAACAGGGAGACAGACATGGGGGCTGGATTGACATAGAGGGATGCGGATGGGCGTGGAGATAAAGGAAAATGAGCGCATTGACGATCTGCAGCGCAATGGCTATCAGATCATACAGGATCCGGAAAAGTTCTGTTTTGGCATGGATGCTGTGCTGCTCAGCGGTTTTGTGAAGGTGAGGCCCGGGGCACGCGTGCTGGACATGGGTACAGGTACTGGTATCATTCCGATCCTGGTGGAAGCGAAGACGCAGGCGGCGCAGATCAGCGCTATTGAGATACAGGAGGAGAGCGCGGATATGGCGAGGCGCAGTGTGCGCCTCAACGGACTGGAGAACAAGATCGATATTGTGACGGGGGACTTGAGAGAAGCAGATAAATTTTTTGATGCTGCTTCTTTTGATGTAGTTACATGCAATCCGCCGTATATGATCGGGCAGCATGGTTTGGCGAATCCGGATGTGCCGAAGGCGATCGCACGGCATGAGATCATGTGCACGCTGGAGGATGTGGTCAGAAATGCTGCCAAGCTGTTGAAGCCGGGGGGATCGTTCTGCATGGTTCACAGACCGTTCCGGCTGGCGGAGATCATCACTGTGATGACGAAATATAAGCTGGAGCCCAAGCGTATGAAATTAGTCTACCCTTTTATCGACCAGGAGCCGAATATGGTCCTGATCGAGGGCTGCAGGGGAGGAAAGCCGCGCATGACAGTGGAGAAACCCCTGATCGTATTCAGGGAGCCAAATGTCTACTCGGATGAAATGTATGATGTATATGGCTATTGACGGTGTGTGGTCAGTTTGTGTTAGGTGGTGATGTCGATGAAGGGAAAATTGTATTTGTGTGCCACTCCGATCGGCAATCTGGGCGATATGACGCCGCGGGTGGTGGAGACACTGCAGATGGTTGACCTGATCGCTGCGGAGGATACCAGAAACAGCATCAGGCTGTTGAATCATTTTGATATCCACACTCCGATGACGAGTTATCATGAATATAATAAGGTAGAGAAAGCCGTTTCACTGATCGAACAGATGAACGTAGGTAAAAATGTGGCGCTGGTCACGGATGCCGGGACACCTGCGGTCTCCGATCCGGGAGAGGTGCTCGTGCGGATGTGTTATGAGGCGGGGATCGTGGTGACATCCCTGCCGGGAGCAGCAGCGTGTATCACGGCGTTGACGCTGTCGGGGCTTGGCACCCGGCGTTTCTGTTTTGAAGGATTTCTGCCGGCTGATAAGAAGGAAAAGAGAGAGATCCTGGAGGATCTGAAAAAGGAGTCAAGAACGATCATCCTGTACGAGGCGCCGCATCGTCTGGTCAGGACACTGGCGGAGCTGTACGATGCTCTGGGAGACCGCAGGCTGACATTGTGCAGGGAGCTGACGAAAAAGTTTGAAGAGGTAACACGTACTACGATCTGTGGTGCGCGCGCCATGTACGAAGGCGAGGAACCACGGGGGGAGTATGTGCTTGTCGTGGAGGGAAAGAGCCTTTTGGAGTTCAGGCAGGAACAGGAACAGAACTGGCAGCAGATCTCGATCGAGGAACATATGCGGCAGTATGAGGCGCAGGGGATGGAGCACAAGGATGCCATGAAAAAGGTAGCGAAGGACCGCGGGATGTCCAAACGCGACGTGTATCAATATCTTTTATCGGCGGAGCATTGAACTGAACAGCAGCGGCTTTTTATATATTTTAGAGAAAATTTAGAAAATACATTGACAAATATATACAAGAATACTATACTTCTGTTTGTCGATACCATTTATAGCGTATTTCTTCTGGTATCAGATGTTATAGATACATCATAAGATGAAGCAGGAAGGCATACAATAAAGTGTGGAAACTACATGGGTGTTTCAGAAAATACGGGATAGGTTGCATAAAGGAGATTTTTGAATGGAAAGAGTATTTGAAATCATCGAGGAACAGTTACATTTGACAGGGATGGAGCTTACGGAGGACTTGAACCTGAAGGACGATCTTGGCGCGGATTCCATTGATCTGGTGGAGCTTGTGATGGCGTTTGAGGACGAGTATGGCATTAGCGCTGATTATGAGGAGATGGACAAGAAAGTCAGGACGGTCGGTGACATCATCGAATTTTTGAAAGAGCAGGGGGCAGATATCTAAGATCTGCTCCTTTTATGCGCACGGACGCGGAAAGGAAATATGCAGCTAAGGCTGCCCGCGTCCGGCGCGCGAGTAGGGGAAGATGGCTCTTCCCTACTCGATTATGCACACGGGCGTGAGTAGGGGAAGATGGCTCTTCAGCGATCGTGATAATGATCTGACACGATCTTGATCGCTATTTCTTTTGCCAGTGAACTGGATACATCTTTGCCGTCTGTTCTGTCAAGGCGCACACAAAAATACAGGTCTCCTTCAGGGCTTTGGGCAAATCCGGTATACCATGCATCGACAACAATACCAGCAACCTTTCCCATTCCGGTTTTCCCGTATATCGAAATGTCTGTTTCTTCCAGATCTGATACCAGCATGACCTGTTTCAGCTCCTTTTGGGTTTCAGCCGAATATTCCGAGTGGTCGCCAAAGATGCGTTCCATGACCGCCACCTGTTCCTGGGGAGAGATCATCAAGGAGGATTCGAGCCAGAAGCCTGTCAGGGCGCGGTTTTGATTGTTTGTATTCGATCGTCCTTCCCAATCAGATATATCACAGTTGCCGTACTGGAGCCGATCCAGTTCCTTCTGCATCAGGTCCTTTCCGATGTCGTCTACGAGCTGTCTGTAGTACCACACACAGGAGGTGCGGAATGCCTCGCTGAAATCAATATCCCGGTTCCAGTCCTCATTCCAGAATCTCTCGCCGCTCCATGGACGGGTAGAAGCCGCGGGTTCGAGAATGTTGTTTTCCAGAGCGATCACGGAGGAAATGATCTTGAACGTCGAACAGGGGGATCTTCTGGCCGATGCGAGGTCACGGTTATACAGCGTATACTGCATGGCAGAAGCATCATATATGACCGCAGTGCCATTCACTCCATTAAAATAACCGGACCAGTCTGTCTCGGCAGTCTGAGGTTCCGATATCAGCTCAGACTCCGTTCCGGTCTCTGTTTCCATATTTTCAGTAAACGCCTCTGTATATATCACTGTTTCTGGCACTGCTGCTCTTTCTTCTGTGCCGCTCTGTGTGGAACAGCCTGTCAAAATGAGTGCACAGATAAATATCCAAATAGCTGGTTTCATGTCTGTATGGATCTCCCTTTTCAATATAATTGCAACTTAAATATTACATTAGTAGGATTTGCGTGTCAAGTGATTTTAAGATATTTTTCCCGTATTCTGCTTATACTCTACTGTCATTCGGTTGCTTTTGACAGGCGTGTACAGTAAAATAAGCTCTAAAATAAGTTCCAGAGGAGGCAGAGGGTTATGTATGAGATCGACAAACAAAAATTCGGTGCGTTTATCGCGTCACTTCGCAGGGAGAAGGGACTCACGCAGAAGGAACTGGCGCGGCAGCTTTTCATCTCTGACAAAGCTGTCAGCAAGTGGGAGACGGGCGTCAGTATCCCTGATACAGCCCTGCTGATCCCGATCGCGGAGCTGTTTGGCATCACTGTGACGGAGCTTCTGATGTGTCAGCGCATGGAGCAGGAGATGGACGCCGAGCTGATGGAGAGCGTGGTAAAGACAGCGATCTCCTACCCTGCACAAAAACCAGTGAGGGTGTATCAGGTAAAAAACAAATGGGGAATGCTTTATGTCATTTCTCTGATCGTTTCCTGCATAGAATTTCTGATCAGCCTGATGGGCGGGTACGTGACCACAGGGCTGGTGGTGATCACGGGTTTAAGCATGGCATTTGGCGGATACTATTGTTTTCTGGCGGTCATGAAGCTGCCGCCGTACTATGACGAAAACCGCATCAGTGTCTATTGTGATATGGGTTTTGAGATGAGTTTTCCCGGCCTGGCATTTAATAACAACAACTGGCAGCACATTCTGAATGCGGGACGCATCTGGGCGATCCTTTCCATGACAGTCTATCCGGTGGTCAATGCACTGTTGGTGATCTTTTTACAGGAGATGTGGTTTCTGGAGCTGATCCTTGTGCTGCCGGCTGCGCTGGGCGGCATGTTTATTCCGGTCTATGTCGTGGGGAAGAAGTATGAGTGACGGCGATCCGGTAAGAGACTTCAATATACAAATGATACTAAAAAAAATGCGAAGTGTTCCCGGACAGAAAAAACAGGCATGTTATATGGTATGATATTTATCAGATAGAGTTGTCAAATCTTTCACTTTGCAAAAGGCAGCTCAGAAAGGATAAAGATGGGAAAAAAGATTTTCAGGGAGAAGAGCATGGAACGGGTGTCTTCCCCCGAGCAGTTAGACGATTATATCAGAGTCACAAGCACAGGCATGTGGATGGTGATGGGGGCAGTGGTTCTTTTGCTGGCAGGTGTGTGTGTCTGGGGGATTTTCGGTCGGCTGGACACGGTGATAAAAGCCCCCGCTGTGGTAAAGGACGGAACTATTTTCTGCTATATAAGGGAAGCCGACAGGGAGCAGATCGCCGCCGGAATGGAGGTGGAGATAAAGGGAAAAGGGTATCCCATTTTATCGGTTTCCGATGAGCCCATGGAGGCTTCCGGTCTGCTTACGCCTTACGCCATGCATATAGGCGGTTTTGCAGAGGGGGAATGGGTTTATGCGGCTGTGGCTGATACGCAACTTGCGGACGGCGTTTATGAGACAGAAGTGGTTGTGGAACGCATTGCGCCGGCCGCTTTTTTATTCAACTGATCAAATGATTGTCATGCATCATGGGCATGCACACATGGGAGATGGCAGATGATTTTACATAAAAATGCACAGAAACGTCCGGTGGGCAGAGGGTATGCAAAGGTGCCGGTGATCATGCAGATGGAAGCTTTGGAGTGCGGCGCGGCGTCCCTTGCCATGATACTGGCGTATTATGGCAAATGGATCCCTTTAGAGCAGGTAAGGGCGGACTGCGGGGTGTCGAGAGACGGTTCCAATGCCAAAAATCTGTTGCTGGCGGCCCGCAGCTATGGACTGACGGCAAAAGGGTTTCGGTTTGAGCCGGACGCTTTAAGGCGGGGTGGGATCTTTCCCTGTATTATCCACTGGAATTTTAATCATTTTGTGGTACTGAACGGCTTTAAAGGGAATAAGGCCTGTTTAAATGATCCTGCAAGAGGGAATTATACGGTTTCCATGGAAACTTTCGACAAGTCCTTTACGGGGGTATGTCTGTTGTTTGAGCCGGGGGAGGAATTTATTCCAAGCGGCAGGCCCAAAAGTGTTGCGGGATTTGTGAAAAAGCGGATGGCAGGGACAGGGGAGGCGGTGGCCTGTGTGATCCTTGCAACCGCCATCAGTTCCCTTCTTGGAATTGTGGCTTCGGTTTTTCCAAGGATTTTTATGGACAGGCTGCTGACGGGGAAGAATCCTGACTGGCTTCTGCCTTTTGTGGGCATATTTATGGGCTACGCGGCAGTGCGGCTTTTGGTTTCCTTTCTGTTAACGGTTTATTCCCTGAAAATATACGGCAGATTTGCAGTTACAGGTTCCTCTTCCTACCTGTGGAAAGTACTTCACCTGCCCATGGAATTTTTTTCCCAGCGCATGGCGGGGGATATCCAGCAGCGGCAGAGGATGAACGCCTCGGCATCCGGCAGTCTTGTGAACCTGTTTGCCCCTCTTTTGATCGATGCCGCAATGATGGTGTTTTATCTGGCAGTCATGCTGCGCTACAGCCCATTGCTTACCTTTGTGGGCGTGCTGTCCATCCTGTGCAATCTTGGGCTGTCGCAGTTGATATCCAGAAAACGCATCAACATTACAAGGGTACAGATGCGGGATAGCGGTAAGCTGTCAGGTGCAACGGTATCCGGTATTGAAATGATAGAGACGATCAAAGCCAACGGCGCGGAAAACGGCTATTTTGAAAAGTGGGCAGGGTACCAGGCAAGCGTCAATACCCAGCAGGTAAAGTATGCCAGACTGAACCAGTATCTGGGACTTCTTCCCTCCCTTGTATCTTCCCTTACAGGGGTGGCAGTGCTGATGCTGGGGGTATATCTGACCATGCAGGGAAGTTTTACAGTGGGCATGATCATGGCATTTCAGGGGTTCCTTTCTTCCTTTATGTCTCCGACCGCAAAATTAATTGCGGCTGGTCAGAGTATTCAGGAGATGCGTACCCAGATGGAGCGGATCGAAGATGTGATGGAGTATCCTTCCGATGTCTGCTGTGGGCACAGGGAGTATGTGCAGGCAAAGGAAAAGGAAGAAAACGGGAACCAATCCGGGGAGTACAGGAAGCTTTCCGGCAGCGTGGAGATGAAAAATGTTACGTTCGGTTATTCCAGGCTTTCGGAACCGCTGATAGAAGATTTTAACCTGACTTTAAAACCGGGAAGCCGTGTGGCTTTTGTGGGAGCTTCCGGTTGCGGAAAATCTACCATTTCCAAACTGCTTTCCGGTCTGTATCAGCCATGGAAGGGGGAAATCCTTTTTGACGGGAAGCCGGTGAGCGCGATCGACAGAAATGTGTTTACGGGCTCGCTGGCAGTGGTTGACCAGGATATTATTCTGTTTGAAGATACCATAGCCGGCAATATCAGAATGTGGGACAAATCCATTGAGGATTTCGAGGTCATCATGGCTGCCCGGGACGCAAGGCTTCATGAGGACATTATGCAGAGGGAGGGCGGTTATTCCTACCGCATCAGTCAGGACGGCAGGGATTTTTCCGGGGGACAGCGCCAGAGAATGGAAATTGCCAGAGTGCTTGCCCAGGATCCGACCATTATTATTATGGATGAAGCCACCTCGGCGTTGGACGCAAGGACAGAGTATGAGGTAGTCAGATCCATTAAGGACAGGGGGATCACCTGTATCGTGGTTGCCCACCGTCTGTCCACCATCCGGGACTGCGACGAGATCATCGTAATGGATCACGGAAAAGTGGTGGAACGGGGAACCCATGAGGAACTGTATGCAAAGGGCGGCGCTTATACCGAACTGGTTTCCAATGACTGAAAACTGATAAAAACTGATATAAAAAAGCGATTTGACATGCGCTCACACAGGAGAAGATGGATATGGGATGGTTTGACGAACAGATCCGGCAGCGGATGTACAGCGATGACGAGATGCTGGAGGACTCCCTGGTGGGCATAGCGGGAGCTGTGCTGGGAACACGGATTCTGGCCGCCATGAAGGACGACAGGATACAGACGAAAAACGCCATAGATGAAATATTGAAATTTTATCATGCGAAGACTTCGGAGATATCGGAAGATATAAAGGACATCAATGACCAGCTTGAATATCTGCTGCGCCCCTGCGGTATTATGCGGCGCAGGGTGAAACTGGAGGGGGAGTGGTACCGGGATGCCTTTGGGGCAATGCTGGGAACCAGGAAAGAGGATGGCAGGGTAGTCGCCCTGATCCCGGACAGGACAGGCGGCTACCGCTATCTGGATGAGACCTCCGGCAGGCGGGTAAAGCTTGACAGGAATACAAAGAGAGAGATAGAGGAAGAGGCGCTGTGCTTTTATAAGCCGCTTCCTGTGAAGCCCATAGGGATACCGGAGCTGATGGGCTATATCGCCGGAACATTGTCGGTCTTTGACGTGGGGATGTTTCTGGCGGCGGCGCTGGGGATTACGTTGCTGGGAATGGTTTCACCGAAGCTGAACCATATCATCTTTTCCCGGGTGACAGCAAGCGGCAATATGCGCCTGTTTCTATCCATCACCTTTTTTCTGGTATGCTTAAGGGTCAGCGCCCTGCTGGCGGAGGTGGTCAGGTCTATGCTGATGCAGCGCATCGGGACCAAGATGGGGATTCAGGTGCAGGCGGCAGTGATGATGCGCATTTTGTCCCTTCCCACGGATTTTTTTCGGAAATACAGCCCGGGAGAACTGGCAGACAGGGCGGGGAACATCCAGACCCTTTGTTCCATGCTGGTATCTCTGGTATTTTCCACAGGCCTTACGGCGGTATTCTCCCTGGTATACATTACCCAGATTTTTACCTATGCCCCGGCGCTGGTGGTTCCGTCTTTGGTGATCATACTGGTGACGGCGGTGTTTTCGGTGGTCTCTGCGCTGATGCAGATACGGGTCAGCGAAAGGCAGATGGAAATTGTCGGGAAGGAAAGCGGTATGACCTATTCCCTGATCAGCGGCATCCAGAAGATCAAGCTTTCCGGCGCGGAGAAGCGCGCATTTGCCCGGTGGGGCGGGATTTATGCAGAAGGGGCAAGGCTTGCCTACAGTCCGCCGGTGTTCTTAAAGATAAACAGCGTACTGTTGACGGCGATTTCTTTATGTGGAACGGTCATCATGTATTATACTGCGGTAAAAAGCGGGATTTCCGTGGCGGATTATTATGCTTTCAGTACCGCTTATGGGATGGTTTCCGGTGCCTTTTCTTCTCTGGCAGGGATCGTGCTGTCTGTGGCACAGCTTCGTCCCATCCTTAAGATGGCGAAACCCATTCTGGAAACGTCGCCGGAGGTGGCGGAGGGCAAGCAGATGGTGACGCGCCTTTCGGGCGGCATAGAGTTTAGCAATGTATCCTTCCGTTATCAGGAGAGCATGCCGCTTGTGGTGGATGACCTTTCCCTGAAAATAAGGCCGGGTCAGTATGTGGCATTGGTTGGGGCCAGTGGGTGTGGGAAGTCTACTCTGCTCAGGCTTCTGCTTGGGTTTGAGACGCCTGGGAAGGGCGCCATTTACTATGACGGCAGGGACATTGCCGGCATGGATCTAAAATCCCTGCGGAGCAGGATCGGTGTGGTGATGCAGGGCGGCAGACTGTTTTCCGGGGATATTTTTTCCAATATCACGATCTGCGCTCCCCATCTTACCATGGAGGAAGCCTGGGAAGCGGCGGAACTTGCCGGTATTGCGGAGGATATCCGGCGTATGCCTATGGGAATGCATACCGTGATCTCCGAAGGGCAGGGTGGGATCTCAGGGGGGCAGAGACAGCGTTTGCTGATCGCAAGAGCCATAGCGCCCAGACCAAAGATCCTCCTGCTGGACGAAGCCACCAGCGCCCTGGACAATCTGACCCAGAAAAAGGTGTCACAGTCTCTGGACGGACTTCATTGCACACGCATTGTGGTCGCCCACAGACTGTCCACGATCCGCCAGTGTGACCGGATCATTGTGCTGGAGAAAGGGAAGATCATAGAGGATGGTAATTATGAGGAACTCATGGAAAAGAACGGATACTTTGCGGGATTGATCGCAAGGCAGAGACTGGATGGCAAGGTCCTTCCATGAACTTCTTTGTATCAATAGATAGAAACAAAAAAACGGATGTGATGTGTCCGAAAGGACGGACACAAAACAGGAATGGAGGAAAAATGAAGAAAAAAGCAGTAGAGAAAGTGGAGATGAAGGAAAGTCTGCTGAAAGGAGAAGCGTTGGCATTAAATGATGCAGAGCTGGAAGGCGCAGCAGGCGGAGGGGGTATGACGTTTGAAGAACGGTTCGCCGAAAGTCTGCTGAATCCAAAAACGCCTGGGCTTTCTATAGAGGACAGGATAGATACCAGGAGGAGGCGCGGTGATGAGATAAAAACCCAGCCGCAGTCCCCAGAATGGAAGCCAATCCATCCCCCTGCTGGTTTTGATGATATAGATAGGGAGGAATCGATGAACGAATTGAAAAGACTTCTAAATTCATTGGACCAGGAAGCAAGCAGGTCTGGAAGCCCTTTTGACTTTTAGCGCTTTTGGAAAAAACCTCATTTGGAGGCATTGGCGGAAGAGGACGTATAAATAAACAGAAAAATATGAAGTCGTGATGTGTCCGAAAGGACGGGCACAAAACAGGAATGGAGGAAAAATGAAGAAAAAGGCAGCAGAGAAAGTGGAAATGAAGGAAAGTTTGCTGAAAGGAGAAGCATTGGCGTTAAATGATGCAGAGTTGGAATGTGCAGCAGGCGGAGTGGATGTGGCGTTTGAAGGGCTGACCAGACTAGAGATGGACAGACGCCCCATTGTGGATGAGAATTCCCGGCAGGAGCCCCAGCCCCCTACAAAAGAGAACGAAGAGATAATCCGGGAATTCCTGGAATCTCAGTGGTATAAAGACGCTAAAGCCTGGGTGAAAAGACAGAATTACGACTATTCAGGCATCAACAAATATCTCGGTTAGCATGGCCGGCCGGCAATCTTCTTATGAATACCGAGCAAACCGTAAATTTGTGCCTGTATGCAAATTTGCAGATGCTGACAGCATGGAGGATCATTATGACAAATTGCGACAAGAAAATACCCTGCCCATTGCAAAAACGAACAGCCTTTTCTATCGCTATCCTTTTGGGAGCGCTTTGCCTTTGGGGGTGTCAAGATAAGGAAAACGAAACAATCACCTCCATAGAGCAGCTGAACAATCCCGCGTATACCATCGGTGTGCCGGAAGGCGGGGCAGGTATGTATATGGCGGAAAAGTATCTGCCGGAGGCGGAGCACAAAACATTTTCCGGCAATGCTTCAGGGTATCTTGCCATTTCCCAGGGAAAGCTGGACGGGTTTGTTTACGACCGGGTGATGATGGAGTTTGCCATAGCAAGCGGGCTTGAGGATGTGAAGATCTTAGACGAAAATCTGGGAGAGAGCATGGATGTGGCTGTGGGAATCTCACCCAAAAGCCGGATCGAAAACTTAAAGGATAAGGTGAATCGATTTCTTGCCCAGGCAAAGGCAGAGGGAACACTGGATGAGATGTATGACCGGTGGGTCAGCCGGGCGGAAGGAACCATGCCGGAAATAGCCATGCCCCAGACACCAGACTGTAAGCTCAGGGTGGGGACCACAGGAATGGTCCAGCCCTTCAGCTACTATGAGGGGACGACTCTGACAGGATACGATGTGGAGCTGATCTACCGCTTTGGGGCATGGTTAAATGCAGAAGTGGAGATCAAGGTTTATGATTATGACGGAATCATTGCGGCGGCACAGGCGGGGGACATTGACTGCATTATGGCGAATTTGAACGCCACCGAAGAGAGGCGGAAGCATATTGCGTTTTCCGACTGTGTTTATCCATCGGTGACGGCCGTTATGGTAAGGGCGCCGCAGGACGGCGGCGCCCAGTCAGGGGAAAGATACGAGACGCTCTCCGATTTTGAGGGGGCAAGGTTTGCCGCCCTGAGCGGAGGGGTTTACGATAAGCTCTTGCAGGAAGTGATCGAAGACGCGGATGATTTTTCCTACTACAATTCTGTACCGGATATTGTTGCAGCCTTAAAGGCAGGCCGTGTGGATGCGGGGGCGCTGGACGAACCGCTGGCGCAGCTTGCAGTGGCGAAGAATGAAGGACTCAAAATATTTGAGGAGCCAGTGGTTCTGGATCAGTACGGATATGCTTTTCCCAAGGGAAGCCCTCTTAGGGAGCAGTTTAACGGCGTTCTTGCAAAATTGAAAGAGGACGGAACCATTGAGGCGCTAAAGGAAAAATGGCTTGGGGCGGACGAAAGCATAAAAATACTGACGAAGCAGGACTGGCCGGGAGAGAACGGGACGATCCGGTATTACCATGACAGCACCCATGAGCCTATGACCTATCTTGGAAGCGGCGGAGAACCGCTGGGGCTTGAGATAGATCTGATGCTTTTAGTTGCACGGGAACTGGACTGGAAGGTGGAAATGGCAGACTGTGAATTTGCCTCCCTGATCGCCTCTCTGGAAAGCGGAAAGGCGGATGTGGTCAGCGGAAGCATGTCCATTACGGAAGAGCGGGCGAAAAAGGTGGACTTTGCGGATACCCACTATGATTCAGCCATGGTGCTTTTGGTGCGCGATGCAGGCGGCGCAGTCCAGGAGAAAGGTTTCCTGGCAGGTCTGGAGGACAGCTTTAAGAGCACTTTTGTGGTGGAGGGACGGTGGCGGCTGATCTTACAGGGACTGGGGGTCACCATACTGATCTCTGTCTGTTCGGGCATTTTCGGACTTGGCCTTGGGTTTGGGATCTGTATGCTGCGGCGGATGAATTGCAGGCCCGTACAGGATCTTGGAGGGATCTTTGTCCGTGTGGTGCAGGGAATGCCAGTTGTGGTCCTCCTGATGATCCTGTATTACGGGATTTTCGGTTCGGTGGATATTTCCGAGATTTTGGTTGCGGTCATTGGATTTTCCATTAACTTTGCGGCCTACTCATCGGAGATGATGCGTACAGGCATAGAAACCGTGGATAAAGGGCAGCAGGAGGCAGCCCTTGCCATGGGATATACCAGAAGCCAGACCTTTTTTAAGGTTGTATTTCCACAGGCTGCCGGCAATTTTATTCCTGTGCTCAAAGGCGAGTTTATTTCCATGGTAAAAATGACTTCCGTGGCAGGGTATATCGCCGTGCAGGATCTGACCAAGGTGTCTGATATTATCCGGTCGCGTACCATGGAGGCGTTTTTCCCGCTGATCGTGACGGCGGTGATCTATTTTGCCGTTGCCAATGTGATGACGGCAGCCCTTTCCTTTGCAGAAAGGGAAGTTTTGCCGAAACGGAATAAACGGAGCGTAAAGGGGGTGTCCATGTGATGACAGAAAAACAGGAAGACCGGAGCATCATTTCTATCAGGCATCTGCGCAAGGAATATCCCAATGTAATTCCTTTGCGGGATGTGAGCGTGGAGATCAAAAAAGGAGAAGTGATTTCCATTATCGGCCCGTCAGGCACCGGAAAATCAACCCTGCTGCGCTGTATCAACCTTCTGGAGACGCCCACAGGAGGCGAGATCGTGGTGGACGGCGTGACGACCACGGATAAGAAATGCAAGGTAAATCTGGTGCGGCGGAAGATGGGTATGGTATTCCAGTCCTTTAATCTGTTTGCCCACAAGACCATTATTGAAAATATCATGATGGGCCAGGTGGATCTCCTTGGCAGGAGCCGGCAGGAAGCTTATGACAGGGGAATGGAACTTTTGCGCACCATAGGACTTGGGGACAAAGCCCTTGCCTACCCGGACGAACTCTCCGGGGGACAGAAGCAGCGTGCGGCGATCGCCCGGACGGTGGCGATGCAGCCGGAGATCATTCTCTTTGACGAGCCGACCTCGGCTTTAGACCCGACTATGGTGGGCGAAGTGCTTTCCGTGATCCGCAGGCTGGCAGGGCAGGGAATGACCATGATGATCGTGACGCATGAGATGAAGTTTGCCCGGGATGTGTCCACGAGGATCTTTTATATGGATCAGGGAGAAATTTATGAGGATGGAACGCCGGAGCAGATTTTTGAGCACCCCAAAAGGGAGAGGACCCGGATATTTATCCGGCAGCTTAAGGTGCTCCATGTGGAAAAGATTTCACGTGATTTTGACTTCCCGGCTTTTATGACACAGCTTGAGGAGTTCGGGCGCAGGCAGCAGCTTTCCCAGAGACAGATTTACGCCATGCAGCTTACGGCGGAGGAAGTGCTGATGCAAAAACTCCTGCCCGCAGCCGGGGAAGCGGGCGGTATGGATATTTCCCTGGATGTGGAATACAGTGAGCGGGAGAATCTGGCACAGATGTGTTTCTCCTACGGAGGTGCTGCTTATCATCCCTTTGGAACGAAAGAAGACCTGTCCGGCAGGATGATAAAAGGGATGTCCAGAGGGATAGAACATACATTTGCAGAGGGATGTAACCGTTTGATCATCAGTATATAAGAAGGACAATAATGGAAAAATGGACACTTAGTAATGAAAATATTGCCAGGGCAAGCGCTCTTGCGGAAAAAAATCTTGAAGAATGGGGCGTAGACGGAAGAAATATTCTCCAGATACGCCTTGCAGTGGAGGAAACCCTGTTAAAGTATCAGGAGGCATTCGGCGCGGAGGCAGTTTTTGTGCAGAAGCATACCAGACGTTTTCGGGGCATCCGCCTGGAACTTTCTATTAAGGGGGAACAGTTTGATCCCTTTGACACGGGAGAGGAAGAACAGAGTGAAGTGCTTAGGGGGCTGCTTGCCAATATGGGTGTCGCTCCTGTGTGGCAGTACAAAAACGGTGTAAATATGATCTTATTTACGCCGAAAAAGAAAAAGCGTTCCCAGATGGTTTCCCTGGCTCTGTCAGTGGTTCTTGCCCTTTTGTGTGGCGGCTTGTGCCGTTTCCTGCCAGCGGGTGTCCGTGCCTTAATTGCGGAGGAGCTTATCGGTCCCGTGTTTAACCGTTTTATGGGGCTTTTGTCGGCCATTGCGGGGCCTATGGTGTTCCTTTCGGTTGCCTGGGGGATATACAGCAGCGGGGACACAGCCACCATGGGCAGGATCGGAAAAAGGATGATCGGGCGTTTTATGCTGATGACAGTCCTTCTGACACTGCCTGCCTGCGGGGCAGCGATACCTCTTTTTTCCCTTAACGCCGGAGGCGGGGGGAGCTTTGACTTTTCCGAACTGTTTCAAATGGTTCTGGACATTGTTCCAGGGAATTTTTTTACACCCTTTACAGAGGGGAATCCCCTGCAGATCATTTTCGTTGCAGTCCTGATCGGTATGGCAATGCTGATCCTTGGGAACAAAGCCACGGCTGCCGCATCCTTTGTGGAGCAGTCTAACTATATTGTACAGCTTATCATGGAGGCGGTCAGTTCCTTTGTACCATTGTTTGTATTTGGAAGTATCTTAAATATGATACTGAACAATGACTTTTCTGTATTTCTTCCTGCATACAAACTGATTCCGGCAATGCTTATGGGGGATGCGATCCTTCTGGCAGTATATCTTGTGCTGGTATGTGCGGGGAGGAAGGTGCATCCGCGGGTACTGCTGAAAAAAATGATGCCCACCTTTCTGATCGCCCTGACTACGGCGTCTTCCTCGGCCGCTTTCGGGGTGAACATGGAGTGCTGTGAAAAGGATCTTGGGATTGACAGGAGGATCGTCAATCTCGGTGTTCCCCTGGGACAGGTCATCTTTATGCCGGGAGTTTCCGTTATGTTTCTGGCGGTTGGATTTTGCATGGCGGAAATTTACGGTGTGACAGTTTCACCGGTGTGGCTGGCTACGGCCTTTCTCATATCCATTGTGCTGGCAGTGGCGGCGCCTCCCATTCCCGGCGGCGCACTGACCTGCTATACCATTTTGTTTGTCCAGCTCAGAATACCTATGGAGGCCATAGCGGTCACGATCGCCCTCAATGTGATACTGGAATTTGCCACCACTGCGGTGAATCTGTTCTGTCTGCAGGCAGAACTGGTGGAACTGGCCGCTGGCCTCAAGATGCTGGACATGGACAGGCTTCGGGAGAACGATTGAAATAAAGCCGGAGGATTACTCAAACTCACCAACGATGCTTCCTTTTTGAAGGATATGCTTTTGGGCCTTTTTCAGAAATCTTCTTTTCATGGAATTGGCGCTTATGTTTATTTCGCAATCCAAAGAATAGATTGTAAAACGGTATGTATGTGTTTTTCCTTTCGGCGGCTTCGGCCCCGCATAGCGGTGCAGGCCATATCCTGTTCCCTGGCGGGCATTCCCCAACACTGGAACAATCCTGCCAGCAGGAATATTTTTGTTTATCCTGTCAGCGGCAGGAATGTTCCAGATGATCCAATGCGTAAAATCCCTGATCGGGTGTGACAGATCTTCCAATGTAACAGCGAGGGTCTTCGCATCCGGAGATAGATTCTTGATCACAAATTCCGGCGATATGTCCTGCCCACGCCCGGTATATTCAATGGAAAATCTGTTTCCGCTATCCATGCCAGAACACTCGAATTCCAAAACAGCATTATGCATAATTTCCATCATTTATCCTTCCCTCCAAAAGCCCGCTCTCTCCACAGCCTGTAAGTTTATCTAAATGTATCATTCTAAATTTATCATAGAAATAATCTGATTCTGCATATCCTCAACAGTTTCTAATCTGATTCTGCCTATATTTTTTCTTGTCGTTTCAAGATCCATATCGGGAAACAATCTTTCACAAAAACGATTTGTCTCGGGAGATGCCCCCATTAAGGCTGTTACAAGCGAATTCGTGCCAAACTGTTCTAACACTTTTTTCAGGTCCTTTTCAGAAATTGTTGTGATCTGCTCAAAATTAGTTATCTTGTGCGGCGGTATCTTTGGTTCTAATATGTCATTTATCGTAATGCCGTATAATTTAGAAAGTTTCAATAAAACTTCTAAGTCGGGGATCGTTGTCCCTGTTTCCCATTTTGATACGGCCTGTCTTGATATGCCCAGTTTTTGGGCGAGGTCATCTTGTGTGTAGTTGTTGCTTTTGCGCAGAAACTGTAAGTATTTTGATATAATATTCATATTCATAAAAATCACACCCCTTATAACCATTATAAAGTATATGACAATAAAAATAAAGAATTGAATCAGTGCTAAAAAGCAAATATCAGTTGCGTATTTAAGCACTGCATTGTCGTCAGTCGCCGCCGCCATTACGCCTCCTTCCCCCGCTTTGTCCTGACACAAAATTCGGGCAGTGTTTTTCACTGTTATCTTGACTGACCTCTTTTAAAGAGCCATTTTCTTTCGTTCCATATCGGGCAATTTTACATGGAATGTCATGCCTTGAAGTTATATTGAACCGCCGTATGCCGAACGGCACGTACTGGTGGTGTGAGAGGGGAGATTTAATCTCCCCTACTTGATTGAGTTTTGCCTGTTTGTTTAAAAAAAGTAATTTTTTTGTCTAACAAATTGAGTTTTCATCCCAAAAGACTTCGAAGGGAGATAATATGAGAACATTTGATTATATTCGCCTTGCAGACCAAACATGGGATATGGATATACTTAATCTTGTCGCAAAGATACATGAATATAAGGGGCGTCAGGATTTATATATCAGGCAGAAGCCAGTTGAGCTTGAACGTCTGGTTGAGATTGCAAAAATTCAGAGCACAGAGGCATCCAATAAAATAGAAGGGATTGTTACGACAAGTACCCGGATGAAGCAGTTGTTTGAAGAAAAAACGACACCCCGGAACAGGGAAGAAGATGAGATTATGGGATACAGAGATGTGCTTAGCACAATTCACGAAACCTGCTTTGACCAATACTGCAATCTTGACAGGAAATATGCATAGAGTGTGTCATAATGTATATGGTTGTCTACCTAACTGTAGATATGCGCTTTTTATTCTATACCCGTGTTCAGTCCACTAAGAACTTTATATAGATAAATTACCTCAAATGCCGTGTGTCTTTACCGCACAGCATTTGGGGTTTGTAGATGTCTGTTGATGTGAACTAATCAATGAATTTTAGAATATCGTTTGGCGTGCAGTCTATGAGTTTACATAGTTTTTCTACAGTCGCTGTTGAAATATAGCAATTTCTTTTCATGTTGTATATCGTTTTACCTGCAATTCCGTGTTGAATTAGAAAATATTGCGATATTCCCTTTTCGTCCATAATCTTCCAAAGTGGCGAATAGTCAATCATTTTTATCACCTCCGTTTGCTTATATTATCTCTAAACGGAACGAGAATTTGCAGGCCGTATATTTATGTAACGATAGTCTATGTTGCGACAAATATCGCATTATGATATAGTGGATATATCTAATACAAACATGAAAGGAGCATTAGCAAGATGGACAATGAGATTTTTGAGATGGTAACACAATCCCTGACGGAAGACAGGATAAGTCGAATAATGAGCTGTGATGAGGAGTATCAGGCGGCAAAATTGCATGAAAGGGCGAATAACTGCCCTTTTTGTATATTGTCACTTTGTAACTTTTTCCATTGTCTGTAATACAAGCTGTTCCGTTCTTTCAAAACACATGGTTAAATTTTGAAAAATTCATAAAATAAGTTGTAATTAATCAGAAATAGTGTATACTAAATATAGTAGGTGATGCACAGCCTAATAAATGAGCAAGTTATGAGTGGGTGATGCACAGCCCTAAAGTGAGCGAGTTAACAGATGGCAGGGACTGCTTAAGTCTCTGCCTTTTCTGTAGATAGACAAAGGAGTTTTATGAAAAACAATATTAAAATATATGGTGTGAAAGATGCATACATAAGATATTTGAGTCAATATCAGGAACATTTATTTTTGCATGAAGGTGGATCGTTCGGACGAAAATATATAGGAACCGTTTTGGAGATTAACGGATTTTATTATTTTGCACCATTATCTTCGTTTAAGTCCAAACACAAGAAAATGAACGAAAGTGTAGATTTTATCAAAATAAAAGACTATGCGGTTATCAACATAAACAATATGATTCCGGTTCCCAAAGAACAGTTGATTGAATTAGATATCAATGCTGAAAAAGATCCACACTATAAATTTCTTTTGCAGGCTGAAAGCCGCGAAATAAACAGGCAAAAAGATCGGATAAGGAAAAATGCAGAGATTGTCTACAATCATAAAAAGCGGAATAAGGACTCCACACCATTAGCAAAAAGAACAAATGACTTTGGGTTATTGGAAAGATTCCGACGGAGAGGCGCTTTCTTTATTTATCTATTGAATTCAATTTCTTTTCGAGAGGAGCAATGAATGCTTCTTGCCACTCGATAAAACTCTTTGAGGGCTTTTTAGTACACTTTTTCCATTGTTCTAAATGCAAGTTATAAAAATCTTTGTTCATCTCATTTGCATCGTCTCGACGTTTATATGCTAAATCATTGCAGTCAACACAAAAGTTGAGCTGATCCGTTTTTGTTTTTATGACAGCAAAAGATTCAAAAAGTTTTTTCTTTCTTCCACAACAATCACACACCATATGCAGCATTGAACATAACACCCTCAACATTTACAGTATTTATGGCGCTGAAGGTTAAATTTTCGACAGTGGCTTCAGCAAGTTCTCTCCTCTCGCCGGCCAGCTTTTTGTAATTTTGGAAAAGCTGAAATAATGCAGCACTTTCAAACTGCGCTAATTCCGTCTTTCCAGCCTTCAGTGTATATCGTGTTTTGCCTTTTCCGGCGTCGAAAGCAACAACCTCGTAATCCTCCGGGGAATAGTACTCCCACGGAATTATCTGATAAATCACCTTCACGGTGTTAACCTTTGCCTTCGAGTCGCCTTGCTTTTTTTGCTCTTTGGCCAGATTGTTGTTATGCCTAACTTCATCACGGGTAGCTTTTACAACCAAACCTCGGTCTGTAATCACGATGCCTGCAGGATAGCCACCAAAACTTGATATATCCGCCCATCTGATGTTATGGTCTGTTGGGACGGGAATGTATTCATGAATTTTCTTCGTATTGGTCTTATCCAGCACAGTAGGTGATGCAGGCAACTGAGAAATCAGTTTTTCTAAAATATCATCAATCATGTGCCTCCTCCTTTGCAACAGATAAATTATCAATCAATTTTTGAAATTCAGTAATTTGCAACTGGTCGGCTTCAATTTGTTTTTGAAGCTGTTGAATGGCATCCTTTTTCGCTTTGTTGGCCTCTGTATATTTTTTGATTTCTACACGAAGGAAATCAATGACATCATCATTTGAAATATGTGTGTTCTTCAGTTGCTCTACATCAATTAGCTTTTGAGCAATCAGTCTCACTATCATAACTGTAGGAAACACGGCTGCTTCGACTGTGTTTCTCGCCAATAAGGCTTTTGCCGCGGCAGCGTATTTCGGAGAGGATTTCAGAAATTCGTGGAGAGTTGCCTCGCAGACAATGCGGCCACCTTTTTTTGACTCTATGGTCGCTTCAAGTTTTTTATCACGAATCCATCTACGAACTGTTTCAGGATTTGTATTCAACATCTCAGCAATTTCTTTTACGCTATAAGTCTTCACATCTTATCCTCCTTTTCAAATCCGAATATATCATAGCGCAATAAATGTAGTATTGCCAAGAGATTTTGTAGTGTTAAAATGTCGTATTAAAAAGTTGCATTTTCAACTGAAAAACTCCCCGCTACCGTATTTTCGCTGAAGAAATTATGTACACATTCTTGCACCTTTTGATAGTATAAAAAGTATGCTTTTTATAAAAAATGTGGACAGACTACTCAAATCCGTCCACAAAAATAATTATTGATATATCAATTCGTTACATATTATTTCTTCTGCTACACTATGAATATTATTGACAGCACCAAACCAGCCGAGCCAATTCTCAGATTTCATATCCTCTGTAATCCCTTGACACTGTAGCATCTGTCTTACTAATATTTCCATTTGTTCATTAGCAGTATCGTTTATTTCATTTAAATGACGTATAAGTCTGCCCTCCATGCGAAGTGAACTATATAAGCCTTTTTGTGTTCCTTGAAAAAAACCAAATATTTTGATTTTCTAAAATAAATGAATGAAGGATAGGGAAAGTAAGGGAAAACGTATGGATAAAAAATATGATGATAAATTAGTAACGCTTTTGAAAGAAAAGCAGAAGATGACAGACTATTACGGCGCTCCGCTCTTAATCAAGAATCTTCCGGACTGTGATGAAAAAGGTGCGATGGATCCGCGTCTTTATAACGATATGAAAAAGCAGCTTCGCATCATGGCATGGATGCCGTCAAAATTAATGAGGATGGATGTGTCCGATAAGGGCATTACGAATTTGAGAAAGATGTTCAATGCAAAGAAGAGTATTCCGTGTGTGGAAGCAGATATTTATGTGGAAGAAAAGAAAGCTCCTGCAGAAGACGGATACCAAATCCCAATCCGCATTTACAAAGATAAAAAGGAGTCCCAAAAGAAACCGGTTCTTTATTATATTCATGGCGGCGGATTTTTTGGGGGTTCACAGGATGTTGTGGATGAATCGGTCAAAATGCTTGTGGAGAAAACCGGTATCTGCGTAGTATCGCCTGATTACCGCCTTGCGCCGGAGAATCCTTATCCGACAGGCCACAGAGATTGTTTTGCGGTATTAAAATGGATCTATGAAAATGCGGATTCTTTCGGTGGGGATAAAGACCATGTGTTTGTGGCAGGTGACAGCGCAGGCGGCAATCTTGCGCAGTATTGCACAACCCGTGACAGAGAAGAAAGGTATTATCTGATAAGAGGACAGCTTCTTCTATATCCTACGCTTAACATGGCAGGTGTCAGAGATGAGTATTTCAAACCCGGTATGGACCAGTTTGAGATGGCGCCGAAACAAAAAAGAGGACTTTCCAAAATGATCGGTATGTTTGGGAGTATGACTGCCGGATTAGAGCCGATTCTCGGAACACGGGATGTGAAGAATGATTATCTGAATCCCTACACAAGAGATGCTAAAAATAATCCGCCTACATTCCTGACGGTCGGAGAACATGATTTCCTGAAAATAGAGACTTTGGGATATGGCGTTAAACTTTATAAGGCAGGTGTGGAAACAAAAATGGTGCTGTATAAAGGATTCGGGCATGCGTTCTTTGATAACACAGGCGTATATCCCCAGTGTGAAGACTGCATAGATGAGATGGGCAATTTTATTATGGCGCATTGCTGGAAGTAATAAAGCCGAATCGGGCATGAAAAATATGGAATATTACAGGTTTTTTAAATGCTGCCAGATTCTGTCAGGATACATTTTCCCTGCATTTGTTCAAAATAGTGTGATTTACTTTATAAGATGTGATATACTGTTAACGAAGTGCGAGCTGCGAAATTAGTATGAGGTTGGAAATGGTCGATGTGTTTTTGTTCACAGCAGACAATACTGATATGACCGAGTTGGTGAGGTTATATTGGCATCCCCAGTCTGAGAGCTTGGCGAGGTTGATGATAAGTATGTTATCGGAACAGCTGAGATCCTGTCACATCCTTAAAGGAGGTATGGAAACCAAAACAAAGAAATGCGCCAGGAATTCAAACGGGTGGCAGGAAGTCCGTCACAGCCATAGTATCAGAGAAGCCTGTGAAAGCAGGTGAAAAGTTCAGAACCTTGCGAATCTTGTGAAACGGATGAAAAGCGGAAGCTACCGGCCAAATCCAACAAGACGTGTCTATATTCCGAAAGAAACAAAGGGCAAAATGAGACCAGGCTGATATTTTTCTGGTATGCAAAATAGATGAAGAACAGGCTCAAAAAGCAGTTGACCACATATCCCCAGAAATTTACCTTCTGCATGCTCTTCATCTTCTTTACCAGAAACGGTGTGAAGATCAGTGCGATGATGACAGGGAACATTTTCATCATCTGGAACATTCCCAGCAGCGAACTGTCACCGAGCACGTAGGTTGCAAAGAACACACCGCTGCCCGTCGTGATATTGCTCATGGTATAGTACACGATGTACAGAACTACGATGATGATATAATACTTGTTGGCGAACAGAAGCTTTATTGAATCGAAAAAGCTCAGCCTGTCGTCCGCTGGTTTCTCATCCGGTGCTTTGACATCGGTCTGCTCGGGTTCAATCTCTTTCACGGCAAGGCATCTGATCGTATTGACTGCCAATCCGATCAACGCGCAGATGACTGCTACAGCCCGCCAGCCTTTGGCGCCTCCGCCAAAAGAGTTGACTGTATTGGTTACAGCAAACCCCATCACGATATTGGTCACGACCGCAAACATGAAACGGATCGAACCGAGCTGAACCCTCTCCTGTGCATTGTTTGTGATCAGAGCCGACAAAGTGGAGTATGCCACGCCGTTTGCCGTGTAGAAGATCGCATTCAGGCAGGTATGATAGAAATGAACAATCCGTCAATAGACACATTAAAAAGCAATTATTTTGAGATCCAGAACCTGGACAGCCACTTTAACCAGTACTATCACCTTACGTCCCTGTACAGCGCTGTCATTGAGACGTACCGGTCAGACCTGGAAAAGCCGTATTTCAAGATATCCTATTTTTCACCGGAGAACATCGGCCATTCCCTGATCGACGAGGGAACGCTGCTGTGCCGGATGGCAGACCGCCCGCTGCACCAGCATGACTTTTTTGAATTGATGTTTGTACTGCAGGGCGAGGCAGTCGTCAAAATAGAAGATACCGAAAGGGTCTATCCTTCCGGTACCGGATGCATCGTCAACTGCAATCTGAGACATGTCGAACTGCTGTCCAACGATTTTCAGATCTTCTTTTTAAATCTGTCAAAAAGCTATCTTCTGTCGCTTTTTCATTCGGACAATATTTTTCATCTGCCCCCGCAGGAAAGCGGCCAGGCGGTCAGTGTTTTCCGTTTTCTGGATCAGAACGCTTCCGCCGCCGGCAATGTGGAGAAGGAGTACCTTGATTTCTTTCCCTCCTACAATAACCTGAGCTCGTATCAGAAGCTTTATCAGTTCTCTGAGGAGATCGTCAAGGAGACGCTGTCCCCGCAGGTCGGATCTTCTTTTTATATCAGCTTTCTGGTCTGCCGGATGCTCGATCTCATATCGGATCCGGAGCATTTTCACCTGTCGAAGGTGCAGATCGATTATGGAAATGATTTTCTGATCTTCACAAGGTTGACGCATCTGCTCGAGGAAAGTGATGGGCGTCTCAGCCGCCATGAACTGTCGGACGCCCTGAGCTACAGCGGTGACTATCTCAACCGCATCACAAAAAAATACACGGGAATGACGCTGTTTGAATATGGTACAGCCTTCTCGCTGCGAAAGGCGGAACAGTATCTGCTGAAAACGAATTACTCTGTCTCGGAGATCATCTCCCGGCTGAATTTTACCAATAAGTCTCATTTTTACAAGCTGTTCTTTTCCAAACATCATGTCACGCCAAAGGAATACCGCAGTAAGTACCGCGTATGAGATAAAATGGGCATTGACGCGCAGAAAACTGTACGGCATAATATGATTAGAGAAAAGGGAGCGAGGTGAATTCATCTGATGAAATATATCCGAGGTAAGGACTCAGTACAGTTGATGTGAGGAACTGTTGGCAGATTGTGCTGAGGAATGATCAAAGAACCTGCTGACAGTCACAACTGTACTGTTTCAATAAAAAATGCTAATAAATATGAAATTATGAGATGACAGGCTCTCGGAGTTTCTTAGGAATTGTTCAGAAATAGACAAGTCAAAATCCATAGGTTATTTTTGAATAGTTTCTTAGTGTCTGATATCACGAGAGCCTGTCTATATAAGAAACGGAGTACAGTTATGCGTTATATGAAAGAAATAATGAAAAACAACCGGTATTGGATCGCGATGTATCTTGCGATCGGTGTGTTCAATGCCTTTATGTCAAATTTCAAGGCGGACTATTTCCAGCGGATCGTTGACGGACTGACGGGCAGGACGATCACGTTTTATGGGATCCTCTTCTACGGGGTGATCCTGGCCGTCCACTATGGAATGAACTATCTGGACGAGTACCCGTCGTCAAAACTGGCAAACGAGATCTATCTGGATTTCAAATTGCTGGCACTGCGCAAGATCGGGAAGATGGATTATGCGGAGTACCAGAAGCTTGGGACAGGCAGGCTGGTGCAGCAGATCGAGAACGGTGCCGATGCGGGAAAAGGTGTTCTGTATGATTTTTGGTTCTGCGTTGTCAGAAGCCTGTTTCCAACGATCCTGTTCAGTCTGTATTTTATCTGGAAGATCGATCAGAATATCACGTTTTTTCTCATGACAGGATATGTCGTTGTTTTTATCGTGACCAATCTGCTGCTCAAAGGGCTGTACCAGATCAAGGAAAAGATCCTGACCAACGAGGAGGAACTGAATCATTTTCTCGTGCGCGGTTTTATGGAAATGCTGGTTTTCCGCATGAAACATCAGTTTCCGAACGAGATCAGAAAAGCGTCCCAGGCCAGGCGCGTCATTGTGTCGTCCAAAGTAAAGATGACGATGATCCATGAGGCGTTTTTCACGATCTTTGCATTGCTGGTCGCCTGTCTGGATATCGGGATCCTGACTTATGCGTGGCACAACAGCCGCCTGTCCGTCGGCTCTGTTGTCGCACTGATCACGCTGATCGATAATGCGTACACGCCGATCGCCATATTCAACGTGATCTATGTTCAGTACAAGCTGAACAGGACGGCGTGGCTGCGGTTTGCGGGGGTGCTGGATCTGAAGGAGGATCAGCAGCTTGGGGAGGGTGTGCCATTTGATACGCTCTCGAATGGGATCCGCGTGGAGCAGGTATCGTTCTTCTATGAACACGGGCAGCCGGAGGAAGATCGTCTGCCGGCGCTGCCGGAGGCTCAGAGCATATCAAAGCCTGGCAGCAGCGGCTGTGACGACGGAGCGCAGGAGGCTTTGCAACAGGGCACGTCAAAAGTGTTGGACGCTGTCAGCCTGACGATCCAAAAAGGCGAAAAGGTCGCATTCGTCGGGGAGTCCGGTTCCGGGAAATCGACACTGGCAAAGCTTCTGATCGGCCTGCTGAAATACGAGGAGGGCGACATTTATTTTGACGATGAGCCGCTCAGGAACATCGCACTGGAGTCCCTGTACGAGAAAGTGTCGTATTCGTCGCAGGACGCGCCTGTGTTTGACGGCACGGTCAGGGAAAACCTGGTATTTGACAGCGCGGTTTCGGAGGCAGACTTGTATGCAGCTCTTGAAGGGGCGCAACTGCTGCCGCTGGTCACCTCGCTGGACAGCGGGCTGGACACGAGGATCGGTGAAAGAGGAACCTTGTTGTCGGGCGGCGAAAAGCAGCGGCTGGCATTGGCGAGACTGTGGTTTGGCGATCCCAAGATCGTTGTGCTGGACGAGGCGACATCGGCGCTTGATAATGTGACAGAGGGCATTGTCATGAAAAATATCCTGGCGCGGGTGAGTACTGCCACGGTGATCGCGATCGTCCACCGCCTGAACTTTGTCAATGAATTTGACCGGATCTTCGTCTTTCGGGACGGCAGGATCGTCGAGAACGGATCCTTTGCGGAATTGATGGCGGCAAACGGGTATTTTGCGGAATTGTACAGGAGTAAGGAATTGTTAAGTGATCAATGATGAGGGTAAAATGATCTTGAAAGATATTTTTGAACAGGTGGAAAAGAATATAGACAGTCTTGTCGCAAAACAGGTGGACTGGGCTGCGGGTGCTTCCAGAGAGGAGTTTCAGGCTGCGAGGGCAGGGAAACTGAAACTGCATTTTTTTGACAGGGAAGTTCCCGATGAGTGGCTGTCGGACATCAAAGGCAAAAAGGTGCTCTGTCTGGCAGGGGCAGGCGGTCTGCAGGCGCCGCTGCTCGCATGTGCAGGCGCGAAAGTCACGGTCATCGACCTTTCGGATAAGATGCTGGATCAGGATCGGGCAGTCGCAGAAAGGGAAAATCTGCAGATGGAGATCGTGAAAGGGAATATGTGCGATCTGTCAATGTTTGGTGAAGGCACGTTTGATTATATCATCAATCCGCCTTCGTTAATGTATGTGCCGGAACCGGGCGCTGTGTTTCGGGAATGTTATCGTGTACTCAGCAAAGGGGGCGTCTTTATTATGATGGCGCCCAATCCGATCAATTACGTGTGCGATCATATCGATGATGCAGACGGCGGATACTACAAGGCAGTACATAGAATGCCCTTTTGCTCGACGGATCATGATGACTCGGACTGGATCGAGTATGGGAACACAATGGAGACATATTTAGGAGGTCTGATCGATTGCGGTTTCCTGATCAACGGATACATGGAATGCCAGATGGAAGACATCACAGAACTGTATTTTATGACGAGGGCAGTAAAGAATTGATCAGTGAAATCTTGGATCAGTTGGTCAAAACCGCAATCCATATCAACAGTTCTGCCGCAGATATGGTATACTGTTTGTGAGGAGTTTGATCATGAAATATGCAGAATCACTTGAAAGGGTTTTAGAATACATCGAGGACAACCTGTATGAAGACATTGATCTGGATCATCTGGCTTCTGCCGCAGGTTATTCCAAATATCATTTTCTGCGGTTATTTAAGGAATCATTGGACATGACGCCGCTGGAATATGTTCGCAGGAGGCGGATCACGGAAAGCGCCCGCGATCTTGCGGATAGCGATGAATTTATTTCCCAGATCGGGTTTAAGCACGGGTTTAATTCCAAAGAGAATTTTACAAGGGCATTTCAGTCAGAACATCATATACGTCCGTCGGACTACAGAATGGCTGACAACAGTCTGAAACTGCTTCACAGGAATAAAGCGCACAAAGATATGACCGCACTGATTCCAAGGATCGTGACATTAGAGCCGTTTTGCGCAACCGTGTATAAAAGTGATGAGGAGGATCCGCCCCTGTCTTGGAACAAATATAACTGCGGGGGATTCTCCAGAAAATTATCCGGCGGGGAGGCGCAGACTGATTATGGCTTTTCCGTGTGGGATTTTGAGAGAAATCGGCTCGACTATTACATAGGCATCCTGACAGAGCATGCCATGGGAGATTTGTCAGGAACGGTGCAGCTACGTGTGGACGGCGGTTTGTATGCGGTCTTTGATACGCCCGGGGCGGATAAGTATACATTTGTCAATACGATACGCAGTACATGGGATCATATCATGGGCGCATGGCTGCAGGAGTGGATTCCGCAGAGTGCGTATACATATCCCGGCGACTGTGATTTTGAGACATACAGGGAAGACAGCAGGGAATATTCGGAACAGATATTTATTCATATTAAGGAACTGCAAACAAATAACTCATCAATTTGACTTGTCTAAATGTTCCGCTGCGCAGTTCCTAAGAATAAATGATAAATTAAAAAGGAGAAAAATGATGGCAGAAATTACAAAAGTGTTCAAAGAGGAAGTCCCTGCAATGAGATTTATCGGAAAGAGATATCACGATTACGGCGGCTGGGGCGAGTGGTTTGCAAACGGCTGGTTTGACACCATTGAGAACAGCATGGGCGGAACGGATCAGATCTTAGCGGTCTGGGAAAACGGCGGAGCATACGTTGGACTCGAGCGCCGTAAGAACGGTGAACTGCTGGAGTACTGGATTGGAATGTTCACGCCCGGGAATACAGAGGTTCCAGAAGGGTTTGAGCAGATCGACCTTTCGAAGTCAAGTCTGGGAACCTGCTGGATCTACGGCAGGGAGGACGAAGTGCACGGTGCCGTGGGAAATTGCTGGGAAGCTGTCCGCAATGCAGGCATGGAGATCGCTGCCGATGACGATGGCGCTGTGATGTCTTTTGAGAATTGTCTGTGTCCCCGCTTTACAACGCCTGATGAAAAGGGAAATGTCATTTTGGATTACTGCTATTTTGTGAAGTAGCTGATGAGTTAAAAAGGAAACCTTGAAAACCAGGGTTTCCTTTTTTGCAACTTTTGCAATTGAATCAGTGGCATACGAAAAATCATTGTGGTAAAATAAGGGTTGCAGAAAGCATAGGCGGAAAGAAAAAATGGCACGGCCAATTAAAAAAGATATGGGAATATTATTGAAGAGGAGTGAAACAATGATCATTTTGATAACAGGCGCATCGCATACGGGCAAGACAGTTCTTGCCCAGAAGTTACTTGAACGGTACAAATATCCCTATCTGTCGATCGACCATCTGAAAATGGGGCTGATCCGCAGCGGAAATACATCTCTTACGCCCATGAGCGGAAGCGACGATCTGACAGCGTATCTGTGGCCGATCGTCCGCGAGATGATTAAGACAGCCATAGAGAACAGTCAAAACCTGATTGTGGAGGGGTGCTATATTCCGTTTGACTGGAAAAAGGATTTTGAGAGCGAATACATGGATCATATCAGATATTGCTGTCTTGTGCTGAGCGGGCACTATATCAAACGTCATTTTGATGACATCAAAAAATATGCGAGTGTCCTCGAAGAACGCCTGGACGATGAGCACTGCACCATGGAAACTGTATCGGAGGATAACGCGCAAGTATTGGAACTGGCGCGGAAGGACCATGCGGACTATATTCTGATCGATGATGAGTATGAGAAATCCATTGATCAGGTAGTCGAGTCCTTCGGTGGACTCTAAGGATCTGTAAAGACTTGATCTGTCTGGAAAGGAGCGTATTATGATCTTAATGGACTGCAAGGGAAATGAACTGGTGGAGATTCTCGACATTGATGAGCACAGCGCGATGGGACAGTATGCCCCTGTTACGCACTGTCTGGCGGTCGTGATGGCAGGTGACGACTATCTACTGGGGTGGAACCGCTGGCGGAAAGAGTGGGAGACTTTCGGCGGTTGTATGGAGCAGGGTGAGACCATGCGCGAATGCATTGCGCGCGAGTGCCTTGAGGAGATTGGACTCTCGGATCTGCCGATCGAGTACATAGGACTGATGCATCTGAAACTGATGCCGGATCATTTTTCGGCAGAGTGCCGCGAGGAATACGGCGGTCTGTATGGGGTCAGACTACAGCCGGAGGATCTGCAGCGGGTCGAGCAGTACCGGCAGGACAGGGAAGAGATCGAAAAGACAGCATTGCTAAAGGATATTTCTGCGGACGAGAGGTTTGCAGAGATCGATAGAGTGCTGTTAAACTATTATAAGTAATAATGTTCCTTAGAAAGGATGAGAATGAACATGCATATCGTGATCGTGGAGGACGAGGCGGCGATCAGGCAGGAGCTAAAGCTCCTGCTGGAAAATGCGCTCTACAAAGTCACGGCGCTTGGCGAATTTCAGGACACAGCGGCTGCAGCGCTGGCGGCAGAGCCGGATCTGATCCTGCTGGATATCCGGCTGCCGGGGGAATCGGGCTTTGACGTCTGCACGAAGATACGCGCGGTGTCGGAAGTGCCTGTGATCTTTCTGACCAGCCAGACGGATTCCGCGGACGAACTCAACGGAATGTTAAGGGGCGGGGACGACTATGTCACAAAACCGTTTTACCCGCCGGTCCTGCTGGCGCGCATCACGGCAGTGCTGAAACGGACAAAAAGGGCAGCAGGGCAGGAGAAGGAGCTGGACAGGCTCGCGTACCGTGGTGTGGAGCTCGACGTCGCACGCGGCAGTATCCGCTGCCAGGATCGTCAGGCGGAACTGACAAAAAATGAGTTTAAGATCCTCTATTATCTGTTCCAGAATACAGGCAGGATCATACCGCGCATCGAGCTGATCGAGTATCTGTGGGACAATCAGGTCTTTATCGACGACAACACGCTGAGCGTCAATATGACGCGCATCAGGGCAAAGCTCGAGCAGCTCGGCGTGCACGACCTGGTGGAGACGAAGCGCGGAATGGGGTATCGCCTATGAATGTCATATCGTTTCTGAAAGACAGGATCATGCTGTATGTCCTCCATCTGGTCTGCATGATGGCGCTCGGTGGGTTTCTGCTGGCGACAGGTTATCACAGAGACGCCTGTCTGCTGATCTGGATCTGCTGGCTTTTGATCCTTCTGGTGTGGACCGTTTATGAATACCGCAAAAGAAAGCAGTATTTTTCCAGAATGGAAGCGGTGCTGGCGCTGATCGACCAGCGCTGGCTGCTGGGAGAGTTAATGCCCTTTTCGGAGCGGCTCGAGGACCGGCTGTACCGGGAAATGATACGCAGGTCCAACGGTGCGGTCATCGAGAGGATCCACGCGGCGGAGGAGACAAGGGACGCCTACCGCGAATACATAGAAAGCTGGGTACATGAGATCAAGGCGCCGATCACCAGCGTCGCACTGATGTGCGAGAACCACAGGAGTGAGGTCACGAGAAATATCAGCGCTGAGAACAGTAAGATCGAGAATTATGTGGATATGGCGCTCTACTACGCGCGCTCTGACGAGGTTTATAAGGATTATCTGATCCAGGAGACGGATCTGGGGGCAGTGGCGGCGGAAGTGGTCGGGCGCAGCAAATACTATTTTATACAAAATGCCGTGCAGGTGGAAATCGACTGCAAAGATGCGGTCTGTACGGACAGGAAATGGATCGCGTTCATCTTAAACCAGATCCTGCAGAATAGCCTGAAATACAGGCGGGAGACCGGCGCATGGATACGCATATACACGGAACGCATATGCATAGAAAAGAAAACGCGGGGCGTCCGCCTCGTGATCGAGGACAACGGGATCGGGATCCGTGCGGAGGAACTCCCGCGCATCTTTGACAAGAATTTCACAGGGACAAACGGCAGAAGCCATAGGCGCTCTACAGGAATGGGACTGTACCTGTGCGGGAAGCTCTGTGCAAAGCTCGGGATCGGGATCCGCGCGGAGTCAGAGGAGCATGCCGGCACGAAGGTGATGCTGGAATTTCCGGTCAGCACATATCTCTTACCAGAAATGAATTGATGTTTATTTAAACGGATAGAATGCAGGCTTCCTCGTAATCAGACATCAGGCAAAGTAAAATGTGTGTATCCAAAAGTAACTTCATTTGATCACCCCAAACATTCTGGCGATTTCATCGTTGTCTTCATCAATGTCATATCCATCAGCACAGAACTTTTCATGTTTATATAATCCGAGAGGTCTGACAGAACTGCTATTTTGTATGAGGGGATTTTCGTCCACTGCTGGTTTCATGAAACGGTTTATCATTTCTAACAGGAAAGAAAGGTTCTCATCTGACAAGCCTTCTAATGATTCTGCGACCTGAATTTGTAATGCGGACATAGGATTGCCTCCTTATAAAATAATAGGTAATTCTGCAAGTATAGTGAATTTCATTATATGCTGAGATTGGAAATCCATACTTTATTTTAGCATAACATAGTCTATATGATATTTCTACTGCATTTTTGTCTTATCTTTCAAAATTGTAAGCTTACCGCAAGCAACATCGATACCATTTCAGGGTTGATTCTGATAGAATAAATAAAACGGGATCGATCCTATGATCAAAGACGGAGGTTGAGATGAAGGCATATATCAATGTGTGTGATGTGGAGAAATATTATGGCGGCGATGCGGGTGTGACAAAGGCGGTCGACCGCGTGAGCTTCCAGGTGGCGGAGGGCGAGTTTGTCGGTGTGATGGGGGCTTCCGGCTCCGGGAAGACCACGCTGCTCAACATGCTCTCCACGATCGACAGCGTGACAGCGGGTCACATTTACTATGGGGACACGGATATCACCGAGCTAAAGCCGGACGGGCTTGCGAAGTTCCGCAAGCAGAATCTGGGATTTGTGTTTCAGGAATACAATCTGCTCGACACACTGACGATCGGGGAAAATATCGTGCTCGCGATGACGCTGCAGAACAAGAGCAGGAAGGTGATCAAAAAGGACAGCGAGGAGATGATGCGGCTGCTCGGCATCTGGGAGATCCGCGATAAGTTTCCCTATCAGGTCTCGGGCGGTCAGAAGCAGCGATGCGCCTGCGCGCGGGCGCTCATCAACCGCCCGAAGCTCCTGCTGGCAGACGAGCCGACCGGGGCGCTGGATTCCAGGGCGGCAGAAACGCTGCTGGAGACTTTTCAAAAGCTGAATGAGACCAGGCGGGCGACGATCTTCATGGTGACGCACGATGCTTTCTCGGCAAGCTACTGCAGCAGGATCTTATTTTTAAAGGACGGTCGGATCTTTCATGAGCTGATCCGCGGGCGGAAGGACAGGCGTGAATTTCTGAACAATATTCTGGACGTGCTGTCCATGACGGGGAGTATGACGCACACTGCCACAGGGACGGGGGAAGGTTTTTCTGCAGCAGTGCGGGATCAAAGGACAGGAGGTGACGGCGATGTTCGCTAAACTGGCTCTGCGGAATGTGCGGCGTTCGGCAAAGGATTATCTGGTATATTTTGTCACGATGACGGTCGTGGTGGCGCTGATGTTTGCCTTCAACAGCCTTCTGTTTTCGCGGGATATTCAGGAGATGCTCGATGAGGCGGATATCATGACGGTCATGCTGGGGCTGGCGACCTTTTTCATCGTGATCATCGTCGCCTGGCTGATCAATTATATGCTGCGGTTCATCATGGAAAAGCGCAGCAGGGAGTTTGGGATCTATCTGCTCCTGGGTATGGGGAAGAGGCAGATCGCACAGTTGTATATGCGCGAGAATATGCTGCTCGGCGCGGCGGCTTTTCTCGTGGGACTTATGTTTGGAATGCTGGTGCAGCAGATCCTGATGGCGGTGCTCTACAGTATGATCTTGATGGAGTACAGGCTCGATATCGAGCTGGACGGGCGGTGCATCGCCATGACGGCGCTCTGCTATGCGGGCTGTTATCTTCTGGCGCTTCTGCGGTGCAGGCGGAAGCTGAAAAAAATGAATATCCATGGTCTGATGAACGCGGAGAGACAGAATGAGGAGATCCGGGAATCCCGCGAGGGTTTCAAAAAGTGGTTTCTGCCGCTTTCCGCAGGATTCCTGATCCTTTTCGGGGTGTGGCTGTTTTGCTGGAAAGAGTGGGATACGGGCGTGATCGTGGCATTTCTGGTGGGGCTGATCCTGGTGATCTATCTGTTTTATACGGGACTTTCCGCGTGGGTGATCTGTTATGTGCGCCGTGAGGGAAGGGCAGTCTACAGAGGTCAGAATCTGTTTTTGCTCCGGCAGTTCGCCTCCAAGATCAAGACGATGCGGTTTACGATGGGGACGCTGACGGCGCTGTTTGTCGTGGCGTTTCTGGGGTGCTCGATCGCGATGATGTTCAATTTTTATCAGGATCATATGCTTGCGGAGAAGATGCCGTTTGACATACAGCTCCGCAGCAGTTATGTTGAAAATGATTTTGCGGCGGAGCTTGCGGTCATAGAGAAAAATGTGCCGGTTGAGGAGGTGTACGCGTACCGGATCTACACGAATGGAACAGACCAGATGAATGTTTATCTGTACACGCATCTGAGAGCGTTTGGCGATGAATACAGAAACAGGGACGGCAGCCCTGATATGGAAGCGATCGCGCACTACCACAATAATATATACTGCACGTACGATACGTATATGGGGCTGACGGATTATAACCATCTGCGGGAAATGCTCGGATATGGGACGGTATCCATGGCGGAGCATGAGTATGTCATTCACATGAAGGACAGGGTATTTCGGGAAACGGGAGACTTCTCCGACCAGATTTTTATAGAAGGCAGCAGCGGAAAGCTTGTGTGTGCGGGGTATTACACAGAACCGTTTTCGCAGGACGGGCAGAATGGCGGGGATTATGTGATCGTGGTGTCCGATGCCGAGATCGCGAAGATGCGGCCCTATTATGCGGAGCTGGCAGTGGACATCGCGGGGGAGGCGCCGGATCGTCTGAAAAACAGGATCGATGCGGTGTCAGAGACTTCCAGGAAATCGATGGCGCTCGATTTTGACCACTCGCGGACGCTTGATATCGGAGGGAATACCTGCATCGGATCGGACATGATCATGGTGTGGGGGTCGGACAATCTCGTCCGCGATAATCTGGTGAAAGAGATGAAGTGCATGCTGCTGCCGCTGATCTTTCCGCTGATCTACATCGGCATGGTCTTTCTGTGCGTCGCGCTGACCGTGCTGTCCGTACAGCAGCTCAGCGATTCCGCAAAGTACAGATTCCGCTACAGGGTGCTGAAACAGATCGGCATGGGGACGCGGGAGGTGGCAGGGCTTATAGGACGGCAGCTCGTGTTATTTTATCTGTGTCCTGCGCTGCTTGCAGTCGTGATCAGCGGGATCATCGCGGGGTATGTGGGCGGAAACTTTAATTTTTATTCGGGTGTGAAAACGCCGTCGTGGTTCTATTTCGGGATCTCGTTTCTGCTGTTTTTCGGGGTGTACTGTATCTATTTCGTGGTGACGTATGTCGGGTTTCTGCGGAATGTGGAGTCTGAACAGTTTTAAGGATCATTTTATGAACCGCGCCGCCGCCTGCTCCTGTCGCGCCATGCGTTGACAGGAGCATAGTGTATGACAACTTTGCACAAATTTTTTTACCTGCCTATCCAACAAATTATAGTAATGCCTGTTTCAACAATAAGGCGGATAACATGATGATGAATATGAATATTATTTTGCTTGAAACCATTCATGAATGTACCGGCAGAAATACTTAACATTCCAATGATCATGATCATTATAAAATTTTTGGACCATATCATGTTTGAAAACGTATATAAAAAGACGACTTTATGTCTTCTTTGGAAAACACTAAAATGCCGATTGCGATTAAAGATAGTATTACGATGACATTTGATACAATAAATCCCAACTTGAGTACGATGCGTATTTTCTTACTAATACGCATAATCTTTTCCTGGCTTGGTTTCATTTCCATTACCTCCTTTAGCCACCGATTTCAACAGTGATACCGCGTCATTCCTTGAGAAGATAAAAAAGAAACGGCGGATTTGATATTTCAAAACCGCCGATAGATTAGATATT